>Ga0265292_1000568_pt1 | contig 48769 bp, 54 predicted proteins | sample Munlanlewell296A_FD_189080 | JGI IMG/M metagenome (GOLD analysis project Ga0265292, IMG submission 189080) | Leachate microbial communities from a municipal landfill in Southern Ontario, Canada - Leachate well 296A | ecosystem: Engineered > Solid waste > Landfill > Unclassified | place: Canada... | reverse complement strand
GTGATGGATTGTTTTCTCATGTGAAACAAAAAATCCTAATTCACCGTGGAATTTCTAAAAAACGTAGGAAACAAATGATCGACTATTTCCTTGAAAATTTCCAGCAACACTAAAATGCCCTTATCCCTTTATTCACAACAAAATCAAGGATATGGCGATTGTACGCGCCACTTTAATAGGCATTTTAGGCGTAATAAATGCATTGCGAGTGCCAATTCTTATTTACAACGGATCCCTCAATAAAACAATTTTCCTCCAATCGCTCGCCATTCTTCCATTTTTCTTAACCTCACTTTACTTAGGCAACAAATTTTACGCAAAAATCCCCAGAAAACGCTTTGAGCAAATTTTTCTTATTCTGCTCTTTATGACTGGATTTTCGCTGGTCATAAAATAAATCACAACAGCTATTTCGCCACTTTCATCTGCTTTTCAACAGCCAATTTTTCACCCTTGAGGTACAAGACTTGGTATTCGCTCAAATCGCCTTTTTCTAGTTCCGTAAGCAAGAATTTAAGATATTCTTCTGTGGTTTGGTAACTAATCTCCCCCCTTTCGTCTGCATACAAACAAAGCAGAACGGCAGAGTTAGCCTTGTGATCAAAAGTAAACATTCCACTACGCGCAATATATTCAAGCGCCTGTGATTCGCTCTTTATCCAAAGCGGAGAAAACTGCAAGGTTGTAACAAAGTTTCCATGGTGCGCAAGAACTTGAACGCGTCCGTCTTCCGCATTAAAAGCAATGGAATCAACGTCTCCGGCAAAAACTTCTTTTTCCGGAGTGCGAATTGTAAGATGAAAAGTAGACATAATTAAGGAATGTATTTTTCAGTTAAAGAAACTACTTGATTGCCTGTAGCCTCCAAATGATAAGGCGTTACTTCAAAGACTGATTTATTCTCAGAAAATTTTTGTTCAAAATCCGAGAAACTCATTGGATAACTAGACTCGGTAGAAGTACCCCAATCAATCACAAAAAAAACAGTTTTATCTAACGGAACTTCATACTCAATATTTTGGATTTCTTTATTTTCTTGAGTAAAACCACTTCCGCCACATTGAGGAAGGTCCGAATTTTCTACTGCATTGCTACATGTACCATCTTCGTCTGTTAAGAATTCCATTGGGTCAACAGATACAAAAGCCTTTCCGTCGCGTTCATAAACATCAGTCACATAAACCAAGTCATCGTAATTAGCATCAATTCCATCTGGACTAGGCTGATTAACCACAGCATCTTTTTCCACATGCGAACATGCAGTTAGAGCAAACAAAACAACAAAAATGGAAAATATTTTTTTCATGAAAAATTATTTTTTACCCGCAACCTGCCTATCCTTAACGTCTTGAATTGTAGCTGCCATGTAGAAGTTTTGTTCATCAAGGTCGTCATATTTCCCTTCCAAAATTTCTTTAAAGTCGCGAACTGTATCGGCAACTTTAACATATTGCCCCGGGCTACCCGTAAATGATTCGGCAACAAAGAAGTTTTGTGTAAGGAATTTTTGAATTTTACGAGCGCGATAAACGAGTTTTTTATCTTCTTCAGAAAGCTCATCCATACCAAGAATCGCAATAACATCTTGCAATTCTTTATAACGTTGCAAAACTTGGCGAACTTGAGTCGCAGTGTTGTAATGCTCTTCTCCAACTATTTCTGCCGTTAAAGCGGTGGAAGTTGAATCGAGTGGATCCACAGCCGGGAAAAGCCCCATGGAAGCTTGCTTACGAGAAAGCACAATCGTAGCATCCAAATGTCCAAAAGTTGTAGCTGGAGCCGGATCCGTTAAATCGTCCGCAGGCACATACACAGCCTGTACAGCCGTAATTGAACCTTTCTTTGTAGATGAAATACGTTCTTGAAGTGCAGCCATGTCCGTAGCAAGTGTTGGTTGATAACCTACTGCAGATGGCATACGCCCTAGCAAGGCAGAAACCTCTGAACCGGCTTGAGTGAAACGGAAAATATTATCGATGAACATCAAGATATCCATTCCTTCATCGCGGAATTTTTCTGCAATTGTAAGACCGGTTAAAGCCACACGCATACGAGCTCCAGGAGGTTCGTTCATTTGTCCGAACACCATCCCAAGCTTGTCGATTACTCCACTCTCTCGCATTTCACGAATCAAATCATTTCCCTCGCGTGAGCGTTCTCCAACTCCTGCGAACACGCTATATCCTCCATGGCTCAAAGCCACATTATGGATAAGTTCCTGCATAATAACTGTTTTACCTACTCCGGCGCCTCCGAACAAAGCAACTTTTCCTCCTTTGATAAACGGACAAAGCAAATCGATAACTTTAATTCCTGTTTCAAAAATTTCCACTGTTGGATTCTGATCGGTAAACGAAGGCGGATCTGCATGAATTGAACGGTACTCAGTATCTTTAGGAAGCTCTTTACCTCCATCAATCACATCCCCGGTCACATTAATAACACGACCCAAAACTGCTTTACCAACCGGAGTTTGAATTGGTTTTTCGGTATCGAGCACTTCCTGCCCCACAGAAAGTCCATCGGTTGTAGCCATGGACACAGTTCTGACTACCCCATTACCAAGATGAGCTTGTACTTCAAGCACAACGCGACCGATAGGCCCTTCCACATATAGAGCGGAATATTGGCTTGGGATATGATCCGGGAAATACGCATCCACAACCACTCCGATGATGCGCACGATTTTCCCTTTTTGCATTTCTTTGTTTTCAGACATAAGGAGAAATTAAGGAGTTTAAAATTAAGATGAGATAGCATCGCTGGCGCCCACAAGTTCCGCGATTTCTCGAGTGATTTCTTGCTGACGAGCTTTGTTATATTGAAGAGAAAGACCTGCGGTAACTTTGTCCGCTGCATCGGTAGCACTTTGCATGGCCATCATACGGCTTGAATATTCGCTGGCCTTGAGTTCAAGAAAAGATTCCACAAACATAGACATAATAACCTGCTCATGCAAACGACTAATAACTACTTCTTTTGTTGGTTCGTAAATTGTAAGAGGATCCGGTTTTCTTTTACTGTGGGCATGCTCGCTATGCCCAATGTTTGACTCAATCATTTTTTTACTAAATGGCAAGAAAGTTTTTAAGACCGGATAAAATGTGAATGAATTTTTATAATGAGGCGCAACAAAAATAATTTGTTTTGCTTTGCCGTTCCTCCAAAAATCCAAAATTTTATCGATGGATTTAAGAGCCTCCACATCGTTCATTTTTTCTGGGACTCCAACTAAATTTTTATCCACGTGAACGCCAAGATTTCTTGCGGCATCGTGACCCTTTTTACCAATCGTAATAAGCATCCTTTGCTCTTCAGTCAAACTATTCCAAAGCTCAGAACGGAAAAGTCCATTAATCAATTTGTTATTTAGTGGCCCACAAAGCCCCTTGTCCGACGTATAAAGTACAAACAAAATTTCGCCGGCCTCACGCGCCTCGGTATAAGAACTTTGCACATCTATATTTTCTTCAAGCATGTCCATTAAATTCCACACATAACTTCTGGTTGAAACCGCACGTTTTTGAAACTGACGCATTTTACTTGCCGCAACAAGTTGCATTGCTTTTGTAATCTTACGAGTGTTTTTAACACTCGCAATTTTTTTCTTAATGTCTAAGAGTGCACCTGACATAGATTATTTAAAAAATTTATCAAGAATAGTTTTAATTTGTTCCTCAATTTCCGGCGTTAGTTCTTTCTTTTCCATAACGGCTTTTACAAAATCGCTATGGCTTGTTTCTATAAGGGCATAAAGAGCCTCAATTTTTGCGCCAATTTGTTCCGGCTCAAGTGCGTCCAAATAACCTTTTGAAGCGCTGTAAAGAACTATAATTTCTTGCCATAGTGGAAGTAATTTGTGTTGTCCTTGCTTACAAGCTTCAACCACGCGTCGTCCACGAACAAGTTGCGCTTTTGTACTTGCATCAAGCTCGGATGCAAACTGTGAGAAGGCCTCAAGTTCATAATATTGAGCCAAGTCCAATTTTACAGTCCCGGAAACCTTTTTCATTATCTTTGTTTGCGCGGCGTTTCCCACACGGGAAACGGAAATACCCACATTAATAGCGGGACGAATTCCTTTGTTGAACAACTGTGGTTCCAAGAAAATTTGTCCGTCTGTAATTGAAATCACATTCGTTGGAATGTATGCAGACACATCGGCAGCCTGAGTTTCAACAATTGGTAGAGCCGTTAAACTTCCTCCTCCGTGCTCATCATCCATTTTTGCAGCACGTTCGAGTAGCCTGGAGTGGAGGTAGAAAACATCTCCCGGATAAGCTTCACGTCCTGGAGGACGGCGAAGCAACAATGACATTTCACGATATGCAACTGCGTGCTTAGAAAGATCATCATAAACCACAAGCACATCCTTACCTTTTGCCATAAAATATTCACCGACTGCGCATCCTGCATAAGGAGCTAGATATTGAAGTACGGCAGAAGATGCAGCAGGCGCAGAAACCACAATCGTATATTCTAGCGCTCCAAATTGGCGAAGCGTTTCCACAACTTGTGCAGTTCTTGCTTCACGCTGAGCAATCGCCACATAAATACAAATCATATCCTTCCCTTTTTGATTGATAATCGTATCGATTGCGATTGTTGTTTTACCGGTCTGACGATCCCCAATAATAAGTTCACGTTGTCCACGTCCGATTGGGATAAGTGAATCAACTGCCACAATTCCGGTTTGAACCGGCTGACAAACGGATTTACGAACCATCACGGAAGGTGCAACATTTTCATGAGACATAAGAGTTCCTCCTTTGATTTCGCCTTTTCCATCTACTGCAACTCCAAGAGGATCAATAACACGTCCCATAAGCGCTTCGCTCACGGGAAGTGACATAAATCTTCCGGTCGATTTAACAAAAAGTCCTTCTCTAACTCCGCGATCAGCTTGAAGAACTACTGCATATGCAGAGTCCTTTTCAAGATTCATCACAAGAGCCTGAGCGGATACACCTTCAATTTCCACGATCTCATTCATTTTGAGACCCGGAAGACCTTTGACCCAAATGACTCCATCTTTATAAGACTGAATCACCCCTCGCCCTTTAGCTTCGGTCTCGCCTTCACCCATTGATTGGCTGAGAGCCGTTTCAATGTTGGCAAGAAAATTATGTAAAGATTCTTTGGCCATAAGAGATAAAAAATTAAGAAAAATGCTGTGGCTTCGCCACGTTATTGTCTAGCCTATGCTTTGCTTCGGCTTTAATGTTGTAATTTTGAGTATGCGTGCGAACCAAGAAAAATCTTTGGTCGTACCATTCACAAACACGCGGAAGCCTCCAATTAGCTCGCGGTTAACCTGAAACTTTGGAAAAGAAAGCGGATATTCTTTAGAAAGAGTTCCACGCATTTCCTTTTTAAGCAGAGTTCCGGCGTCACGTGGCGTTTGGACTAAAACCATTGCGCCACCTACCACCAAATTGGACAACTGCTCCAGCGTACTTGCGATCTCCTGGTAAGAATTATCAACCAAAAGATCTCGTAGAGCACGAGCGACCAAACTGTCGCTTTCAATAATTCGCTTGGCCTCTTCTATACGTTTTTCGTAAGGAAGAAGATAGTAACTATTTGAAAGTTCATCCAGCTTGGACGCAAAAGTACCCGTAAAAAACTCAAGAACAGCCTTAAAGAAAAGACTGCCCTTAAGTGGAAGTTGCACCATTTGCGCGCCTGACAGCAAATCAAGCGTAAGATGTAAATCTTTTACAAAATGGTCCTCGGAAACGTTTTGCAAATAATGCTTAAACGGGACCGGCACTTTAAGATTCTTTAGTTTTTCTTCACGTTCCTCAGTTTTTTCCGAAAAGAAATCCGGATGCTTTGAAGCAAAACCGAGGAGCTCATGAAGTAGTGCTGTAAAAAAAGAATTTAACATAGTTTATTTATATTGCTTCCATGCGTCGCTAATACTTTCTGCAACGACTTCTTCGGGTACTTTATTGCGAACGATATCAAGAACAATTTTTTTGATAAGTCCAAGAATATTATCCTCAACGTCTTTTATGAGTTCATTTTTCCTGGCTTCAATTTCTTCTCCAGCCTTTCTAAGCATGTCTGTGCGAGCCACTGCCATTTCGGCCTCAAGCTCACTCCTACGCTGTTCAGAAAACTTTCGAAGATTTTCGGTTTCTTTTTTGAGTAGCTCCTCAAAACGAGCTTCGGCTTCTTTAGCTTCAGCTGATTTTTTTTCGAGCTCATCTTTTAAGAGAACCGCCTCATCTACACTACTTTGAATTTTATCTCGACGTTCATCAAGAAATTTCAAAACGGGCTTATATAGCACATACACAAGTACTGCTAGAAGCACGCCCGTGTTTATGATGTAGACAAGGATTGCGATTGGGTCAATTCCAAGTTTGGAAAGTCCTTCCATATTAAGAAACGAATAAAATAATGAGAGCGATCACAAAACAGTAAATAGCAACGGATTCAATAATAGCCATAGCTACGATCATGTTTGTGAAAAGTTTGTCGGACATTTCTGGATTTCTGCTCATACCTTCTAGTGCCTTACCGGCAACATGAGCTTCTCCAAGTGCTGGACCAATGGAACCGACACCCATAACGAGGGCGGCGGCTAGCATTTTCATGAGTTCTGCATCCATAGATTATAAGGGGTTAAGAATAAATGGATGATAAATAAATTAATGAGAGTGAGATGCATGCCTAATGTTCATAGACATAAAGAGGAGCGAAAGTAGTGTAAATACAAACGCCTGCACCACTCCGGCAAATGAAGCTATCACAATAAATGGAATTGGAACAATGAATTTTGTAGCAAACATGAGCCCAACCACAATAGCGATCACAACCTCCCCAGCCACAATATTCCCGAAAAGACGAGTTGCGAGTGAGAAAACTTTTGCAACTTCCGAAACAACCTCGAGTATTCCAAGAAAAAAATCGATAATCGCCATCAAAAAGTCCATGGGTTTACGAATTTTTAAGAAGCCTTTCAATCGAATAAAATTGCTCACATGCCCAAGCGGAGAAATAAAAAGAGCCATCACATGTGAACCTGCAATAATCATAAACGCAAGAGCAATGGTCATGCTGTAATCAGTAGTTGGAGTTCTCAAAAATGGGAAGCCTTCACCAGTGACGAGCACGGAAACAAACGGCAACAAAATGAAGAGATTCGAAATAAAGATAAACGTAAAAAATGTCATTATTATCGGAACCAACTGTCTCGCTTTTTTTTCTGACCCAACCGCCATAGTTATTTGATCCAGAAAAAATGTAAAAAACGATTCAAAAAGAACTTGCGCGCGACTTGGAACAATCCCGGCACCTCTACGCACAAAAATGGCAAGCACAATAATCAGCAAAGTCGTAAGAACGGTAGCTGTCATCGTATTTGAGATTGCAAAATGCCCGAGTTCTAGAGCTGGTTCTGGTGCAAGACTGATTTCAGTCATAATTAATCCTTTAAGTTACGTTTAATTAAATCCAAAATGACTTTGTAAGTCATATAAAGTGAAACCGGCATAGATACAAGAAGCGCACAAATAAAAATCCATGGGAAAGTACCTAAATAGTTATCCAAAAAATAAGCCGGAACGGCCAAAATCGCCACAACAGAAACCGTCACAACAGCAACTCGTGAGGTAATTTCCGCATAGTGGGAAAGCCCTTTTACGAGTGGCAATGTCTTCAGATCTTTGTGTGTAGACATGGTGTTCATTTGGCTTAAATAAGCAAACTAACGCGCGGATAGAATATATATGTCCACAAAAAAATCAAGGGTTAATAGAAAAGAATTTCCATCAACTAACTGGTAGACTTAGCCAAATCAAGCAGCATTAGGTATCGAATCCACACCAAGAATCTGCCTTAAAGCAAGGTACATTTCATCACGCCAACCATTTACCTCTCTAAAATCTTCTACAGTCTCATAAGCACGAACAGCAAGACCGTCCTTTTTTTCAAACCTACGACGATTAATATCACCACCTAGAGGATACGCAACTTCACCTAAAGACTGGTCGCCACTAAATGCTCCGACAAACCGTCCTTCAAGAAATCCATCACCAATACACACACCATCCATATCAAAATCCCCATTAACAAACCTCCCAAAACGCATAGGGCCTCTATCGGTTAAGGAAGCAATACCGGTAAAAGAAGTAATGCCAGCAAAGCTAGATAATTTGCTCAGCATATTAAAAGCAACAAAGGCGGGATTCTTCGCGCTATCACACCTGGAACCAAAGAATCCATCCGTATAAACTGTCACATGATCAGAGCAACGACAACCCAAAAGAAACTGCCGAAAATTCCAATCACCAATACCACTCGCGCAGGCTTTACCAATAAAATCATTTACCCAAACAGAAACCTGCTCTTCCTCCCTATTTAGCTCACCCCCAAGAATTTGGCCCACTGCATATGCAATACGCCCCAAACTAGCCACTTCGCAAGCATTAAAAATCACCTGCGCATCCTCTAGTTCCAATCGAGATTTCGATCCCATACAAACAAAATTAAAAGTCGAGGGGATATTGTATTACCGCACAAGCAAGCCGTCAAATGGATTACTTCGTCAACTTCTCCCGCATCTCTTCAATTTCATCCCTCAACACTGCCGCCTTTTCAAATTCCATATTTTGAGAAGCCACGTCCATTTCCACCTCAAGTGATTCAATAAGTTTATGTAATTCTTCACGCGGAACCTTTTTTGTATTGTAACGTCTAACTCCTTTTGTGGCCTCTTCTTTGCGATGCAGTTCAATATCACGAACGGCCTTTACAATGGTTTGCGGAGTAATTCCGTGCTTTTTATTGTGTTCCATTTGTATCCCGCGACGACGATAAGTTTCATCAATCGCACCCTTCATGCCCTTGGTAATCCTATCTGCATACATAATCACAAAACCATTTACATTACGGGCGGTTCTTCCAATTGTTTGGATTAAGGCAGGCGTACTGCGCAAAAATCCTTCCTTATCCGCATCCAAAATCACAACGAGTGAGACCTCCGGCAAATCGAGCCCCTCGCGGAGCAAATTAATACCAACCAGCACGTCAAATTTACCAAGCCGGAGGTCACGCAAAATTTCTATTCTATCCAAAGTCTCAACGTCCGAATGCAAATAACGCACCCTGATTCCCACGTCCGTTAAATACTCGGTTAAGTCCTCTGCGCTACGTTTTGTAAGAGTTGTAACTAGCACTCGCTCGCCACTTGCGGTACGTTTTGTGATTTCCAAAAGCAAATCGGCAATCTGTCCTTCTTTTTTTCTAACTTCAATTTCCGGGTCAAGCAAACCGGTTGGACGAATAATCTGCTCCACCATGCCGTCTTTTTTGGCCATTTCATAAGCCCCTGGCGTTGCGGAAACATAAATGGTGTTACCCATATATTGCTCAAACTCATCAAATTTAAGAGGACGATTATCATAAGCGGAAACCAGCCTGAATCCATGCTCCACAAGAGTCTGCTTGCGTGATAAATTTCCGCTGTGCATAGCCCCAATTTGTGGAACTGTCATATGCGATTCATCAATCACCATCAAAAAATCTTTTGGGAAATAATCCATAAGCGTAGCCGGCCTTCCACCGGGTCCAACCTCATTAAAATATCTAACGTAATTTTCTATTCCTGTGCAATAGCCCGTCTCAAGCAAAATTTCCATGTCATATTCCGTGCGAGTTTTAAGCCTCTCCGCCTCCAGCCCCTTGCCCATTTTGCGCAGTTGATCAACGCGTTCTTCAAGTTCCACACGTATCCCTGTAATCGCATGTTTGATTTTTTCCTCGGTAGTAACACTGTGTTTTGCAGGGAAAATTGTGGCCTCCTCCATTTCGCCAAGAACTTCGCCGGTAAAAGGTTCAATTTCTGTGATTTTTTCGATTTCCTCCCCCCAAAATTCAATGCGAATAGCAGTATCTCCACCCGGTGGGAACACCTCCAAAGTATCCCCCATTACGTGGAACTTGCTTTGTTTAAAATCCATATGCACACGCGTGTACTGCAAATCTGTTAATTTGCGCAAAATAGCATCCCTTGGGGTTTGATCTCCGCGCTTTAATGTAATCCGCAAATCCAAATATTCTTTTGGCGATCCAAGCCCATAAATACAAGATACGGATGCCACCACAATCGTATCTCTGCGAGTAAGCAAATTTTCAGTTGCTTTGTGGCGATATTTATCGATTTCCTCGTTTATTTGCGCATCTTTTTCTATGTAAGTATCGGTTTGCGGAAGGTAGGCCTCCGGCTGATAGTAATCGTAATAAGACACAAAATAACTCACGGCATTCTCAGGGAAAATAGCTCTAAATTCACTCGCAAGCTGTGCGGCAAGAGTTTTGTTGTGCGCAATCACAAGGGTTGGACGTTGAACTTGTTCGATTACATTGGCGATTGTGAATGTTTTACCGGTTGCCGTCCCCCCCAAAAGAACCTGGTCGTGAAGCCCTTTAGACAAGCCCTTAACAAGCCCCTCTATTGCCAAAGGTTGATCCCCTTTTGGCACCATTTCGGAGCTGATTTTGAACTTTTTTTGAATCATAAATTACTTTAAATGTACCCAAAAACCAAGCCGGATGAGTTTAACAAAAGATGCCCCGGATTACAACCGCAACAACTCTTGTCCCAAATCGCGATAAAGTTGTTCTAATTCATCAGTCTTAACACTTAAAGATCCAGCAAGATCAAAATCAGAGATCTTATCTAAGATATTACTTAGTTCCGTTATTTTATTGCGAAGATTTTGCATATATGTCTTCAGGCCACTCGCATATTCTTTACCAAGCAATAAACCTGTTGAATATTGTTTTTTAAGAAAATCCAAACTTGCTTTTAACTCGTTTATAGCGCCATCAAATACTTCAGACAAAACCACTTTAAACTTAGCGCGATCTACCGTTTTTACACCATGTCCATCACGCGTAACCAACGTGTCCCAATATATAACGGGGGTAATGGCTAAAAGATCTAAATCCGCAGATCCAAGCCCAAAAGCAATATCAACAAGCTTTTTGACCAATTTGCAATGTTCTGTCCATCCAAACTCTAGAGCAGAAATCTTTCCCTTGTCTTTGGACGCAACGGCTTCTTTCCTACGGTCACTATAATAATCGTAAAGCCCATCCTTTTCAGTCAGGACATCGAGAATGGATGTTTTATCACTACCATCCGCCATATAAGCCAAAACTTCATCAGCAGCGCGTACGCTAGGAGAGGACCATCCCACATTTGTTGCGGAATCCTCAGGACGAAGTAATAAATTTTCACTATGTCTCAACTCATGGATAGCCACAACACCAACACTGGACTCTCTAACATTATTCCCAACAATAACCGTACCCGAAACATCATCTATACTAAGCTTTTTATTAAAAAACCCACCGGACCTTAAAGCCTCTTCTCTACCATAAAGCAGTTTATAGACCTCGGGATTTCTGCAGTTAAAGAAGATCACAGAACCATGCAAAGACATCTGGATATCTCCTTCAAGCTTGGAAATATCCACCCCAAACACCTTTGCAACGAGCTCTTTTTCACGACCTTGATACTCATCAAAAGCACGCGAAACAACCTCACATTTCTTCATATAAGCCAGAATTATGTTTTTTGTTTTAACCCTTTGGTCTCGCGAGAAACGTAACTCCGCCTCCGGCCCACCAAGAGCATAATCAAAAACCTCTTGTATCGTTGAATCCGGGAAAGTTTCCAAATAATCTCTAACCCTTTGGGGTATTTTAGCAATCTCACGTTGTTGTGCTTCGAATTTAACTTTCCATTCCTTTTTAGCAAGCTCTCGCCCACGGCCAGGCTTCATGGCTTTGATGCGCTCCAACTCCGATTTAGGTTCAAAGCTCCCCGCCTGCTCCTTACTCGCGCCCATATAATGACCAAATTGATAAGAAGTAATATTGTCCACATAGGCCAATGACCTGGCTAAAGGTTCATTATTCAAAACCTTGAAATCCTCACGGAAAGATAGACCAACTCCCTCCGACCTAACAGCAATAGATCCATTTCCGCTATATTCAAATGTGACCCAAACTTTTCTGCCATCTTCAAGAAATCCCTCGAAGAAAGTACCCAGGAAAGTGCTTAAATTTTTTTCACCCGTCAAGAGGATAACCTCCGATTGACCGTTGAAAGTATATACTTGAAGCTTTAACCCTTTGGCACACTTTCCTATCATCTTGTAATAAATTTCACGAGATTTTTTATCCATAACTCCGGGTCCTTTTAAACTTTCCTTGTCCGCCTCGTCCAACAAAAGACTAGCTCGTTCCTCATCAAGTACCAATTGGTCAACGCTCTCTCCTCTTTTCCTCTCAAATCCATCCCCAAAATGGACCGTAGCGGAATTACTTTTTTTGAGTCCGACTTTCCCATTATCCTCGATAAGATCAAATTTAACCTGAGCTTTTGGATTTTTACCACTCAGTTCATTCGCTAACAAACTCCTATCTGAACGCACTTCTATTATACGTAGCCTCATAGGAGATTTCCCCTCGCCTCTGGAAATAATAAGTTCGTCTCCAGGTTTAAGATGGCTTACAAGCTTATCGGCAGATTCACGAATAGGGGCCTCCTCTCTTTCTACACGAATATCCTGCTTTACCCTGTTTACAGTACTATCGGCCTCCACCTCGGCCATTTTGCCGGATATCTTGGGAATAGATCCAATCCCTTTTTGCACCATTCCACCCGAAACTTTCAATGCACCAACAGTAATCAAAGCATGAAAAAGTTCATCAACGAGATTGTAATCCACTTCTTCCCCCTGTAATACCAATACTCCTTTTTGAACGCCGGAAATAAACATCATTGCCGCAACTTCAACGAAACCCTTGGAGATAAGATTAGTTACAAGAGTTGCAACTTTTTTATCCGCAATCTTTGGAGCATAATTTTTAAGAGTCGCCAGCGCCCCTCCGCTCAACCTTTCCCCAACCTTACCTGCTCCATGGAAAAGACCTAAAGTAACGCTGGACCAAAGGACATTTTGAACCCATTGTGGCTGATTAAAAAGCGACTCGCCTTGCAAGCCGGCATGTGCCAATTCGAACAAAAATCCCTCTGTAAGCAATCCTGCGCCACCTCCACCAACTTCTGCCAGAACACCACCCATTTTGCTCCCAGCCATTCCAACAACTTCTAAATTGCGCCCATAAAAGGCCGTTTTTTGAAGTGCGGTCATCCCATCGGTCAACCTGGCAAGTTCAGATGCATCAACCACAGCTCTTCCTGTAGCGCCAATCGCCTCACCAGTCTTACCAGCTCTGGCGGCAACAAGACCAAATTTCGCCAATCTTCCACTGGCTACCAAAGTCCGCAAAGGAACACTTACCACCATCCTACCAAGAGAAGCGAATCCACCGCTCAAAACTATAAAAGGAGCATTTATAACCAACTCATGTATGATTGTTTTCCAATGTTCATCTGATATATCAAAAGCGCCCATACCACGCATGTCTTTGTATTGTTGCCAAATACCGGACTTGGCACCGCGAAGAGTGTCATCTCCAACATAATTTTCCGCCACATATCTATCTACCATTCTGTCTCTTTCCAGTCCCACCAAATCTTGAATATATAAATTTATCTGTTCCGGGCTCATCCCCTTCTCGGCCCACTCCGCTTCTGCATTTGAGAAGGAAACTGCCGAACCAACCTCAATAGTTGCACGACGCTCAAATTCTGCATAATTGTCTTCCCCAAATTCATTTTTTTTAAGCTTCCCCGTGTCCTTGTCCTGCACAAATCGCTCCTTGCCCTCATCAAATTCACTCCTCAAAACGTCCGTAACAACACCTTCAGCATCGTCATAATGCCCAAGCATTCTCAAAGATTCTACAACTTGTGATTTTTGCCTGATCAAATCCTCCTCACTCGTAACATCGTCGATTCTTATCTTATTACTTTCAAGGGCTTTTAATAGAACCTTTGCATTCCCCGAATCTTGCGCAAGCAAAGATTCAAGCGATGCATTAGGGTCAGAGATAATTCTGCCCGAAATTCTTCCGACTGAGTTCGCCAGCCATTCGTCTATTGCATATTTGGTTTCTTCCGGCCCGGAGCTGAACCAATCATGAATTTTTAAACTCCACGTTTGCGCATCGCCTAAGTCATCTGAAAGCGACTGTGCATAACCAGTTATCATCTCCAACTGTCTTATTCTTAAAATTTGCTGTTCATTCAATTTAGCATCTTCTGCCACCTCACTTATAAATCTCATTTTATCCTCCATACTCAAGCTCTCCAGAAGCTCTGCACCATCGCCTTCATGTAATCTTGCAAATCCAGGATCTCTAGACTGATCATAGTCAAAAGTATCCTTATCTCCAAACTCACGACTTCCAATCGAACCAGCCGAAGAAGCCAATTTCCCCTTACCAAACCATTTCCTATTTAAAATATTAACAAGATCATTCGGCTCTATAGATTTAAGATTACTATCAACAATTATCTCATCATCAAGTCCCCAGTTTTCCGCAAAACGAAGTGCTTTCTCTTCCGCAGGGGCATCTCCAATAATAACCGTACCTAGATAAAATGGCCCTTCAGGATGAGCCTTAAGATCCGGTTTTTTATTTTTAAATCGCGCAACGACTGAACCTGCCCACGCGCCCACAGGTGAGGGCCCAGATTCCACCACAGTTTGGACGTTGTCCACAGCTTGAGCGCGCACTGGCCTCTTTATTTTTGAATCCTTAACGATAATTTCTTCGCCAGAATCATCAATTGCCAGTTTCCATCCATCGATTTCAACGCGGAATCTAAGATTTTCATCAGGTGCAACAATCCCCAGTCCTTTAGCGTCAAGGATACTCACAACAATGCCATCCGGCAGGATAGCAAGCCCTTTCTGTCCCTTAGGCAATTTAAAGACGGCATCATGACCTAGATCTCCCCATGCCCATCCCATTTCTTCCAAAGTGCCACTATCACTAACTATACCAAGTTTTTTAGCATCATCTGTTGTAAGTTCCGCTCCAGCTCTAAACTCTTGTTTCTCAACATCAGACTCAGGAGTCACATCCCCTCTTTCTTTCGCTTTTTCAATAATAACCACTTTCTCCATTGTTTTTTCCATTTCAGGGCTAACCAAACCGTACCAGATAATAGCCTTAATAGAAGGTTGCGCTTTAAGAAGAGCACTTTCCATATCCAAATATTCTCCAAGCTCCAACGTAGCCGGAGGATTTGTTGTCGTGTTAAAACTCAAGTCCCCGGTTTCGTCGATCAAGGGGATAGAACCTTCTTGTTCTCTCTGCTCTTGCAAAGCTTTAACAATCGCGAAATATTTCTGAGGGTCTTCCTTCCAAATAATTCCTGTGTGTACTTCCACAATATTAAGCAAATTATCTCCTTCTTTAACCTCATACCTAAACGCCTGCCACTCTTGTAGCTTATGAATCGACTTGTAATATTTCCTTAACGCAAGTGTGAGCTCCGCCTTCGCAACATCAAGGTCTGCTTTCAGAGTATCTTTTGCCGTCTTATCAGGGATTGTAGTGTCCAATAATTCCAAAACCCCCCGCGACAACGCATCCTTAATTTGAGGATCATCAATGTCACTTAACGAATCTTGGAAACTATTAACGTCCTCAACAAATGTTTTTATATACCTCTCTGGATCATCAAAAACATAAGTACCATCATCGTTCTCCTCTTCAAGGACTTTCTGCTCTATCCGAGCTTGCTCATCATTTATTTTCCTGGTCAAATTCTCTTCGGCCATATATGTGTTTAAATTTTTTGTAATTCTTTTCCCAAATCATAGTCAGCGTTTATTCTCTCTTTTTCATGAACAGAAGCGGAAACGGCCTTTTTAATATTTTTCTTATACGAAATCCATTTTGCCCAAAATTTGCCCTTCTTATCATCTTTAAAGGCTTTCTCAAGTATCCTTTTAAAGTGCCTGTCATGAGACTCCATAACAGATATAAATCCACCCATCGCCACAGCATCACATTCCTCCAGTTTACTACCCAAAAGATTTTTTTCTTTTTCTGACAAAAACAAATTATGTGCCAATAACAACTTGGCACGAATTAACAATTCTTTTTTTGAAGCTGTCCTTGCCATAATTAAAAGATTTTTTAATCTGATAATTATAGCAGAAAACCACAACAGATTCAACAAAGAAATGCCTAATAACAATCTGTCGTTGAGCTATAAAATTGCTCTGTGCTTTCTACCAGCGGACAGAATAACGCTATTCATTCTACAAACATTTTCAGAAGAGATTCCCTTCTTTTCCTCGATTATCAACATGTAGAGTGCCTGTAGAAAAATCATATGTTAATTAAAGCATTTTAAGCGTTTTTGTCAAGCTCTTTCCTCCACGGCAAATAATTTTCTGGGTATCATTCAAAGGCTTAAATAAATTTCATGCCAATACACCTATTACAAATCGCAAAAAAACTCGCCTACGACGCAGGTAAACTTGCACTTAAATATCAACAAAAAGGGTTTTCCGTCTACACAAAGGGAGACAATCCTTTAAACCTGGTAACAGATGCTGATAGAGCCTGTGAAGAACTAATCATAAAAACCATAAAAAGCAATTTCCCGGACCACTCAATTTTGAGCGAAGAATCCGGAGCTTTTGAAGGTGGTGGAGAATACAAATGGATAATCGATCCGATAGATGGAACCTCGAACTTTGCGCACGGACTTCCACTTTTTGCCATATCAATCGCAGTAATCCACAAGGGCAAACCGATAATCGGCGTGGTTGAAGTCCCGGGTCTAAACGAAACTTTTTGGGCGCAACAAGGCAAAGGCGCATTTTTGAACAACAAAAAAATAGAGGTGTCAAAAACCGGCAATATTGCCAGCGGACTTTTTACAACTGGATTTTCTTACGATAGAAAGAGCCCACGCTACGCAAAAAACATGTCACTTTTTGATGCATTTTATACTGTAAGCCACGGAGTTCGCAGAATTGGCACCGCAGCACTCGATTTATGTTTTGTTGCCTCGGGCCGTTATGAAGGATTTTGGGAATATGATCTTGAGCCTTGGGACGTTGCAGCAGGCAAAATTATTTTAGAAGAAGCCGGCGGAACCGTAACCAATATGGATGGCTCGCCATTTAATCCAAAACTCAAAAACGTTCTTGCTTCAAATGGAATTTTACACAGCGAAATGCTACGAATTATTCGCGAACACGGAGGGGACAAGGTTTAACTTGCCTAAAAATACATTTTGTCTTAGGATGCCCGCACATGGTCGTGTAGCTCAGCTGGATAGAGCGTTGGCTTGCGGAGCCAAAGGTCGCAGGTTCGACCCCTGCCACGATCACCATTCTCTGAACAGGACAAAGTCCTAGTTCAGAGGCTATTCCTAATCGCAAAATCACTTCCCTATGCCCCCACCTACCGAACTCACCCTCAACGTAAGCCTTAAAGGTCGCGAATTCACTTTTAAAACAACGTGGGGACTTTTTAGCCCCAAGGAAATAGACGAGGGCACTCGCCTGCTCATAGAGAACGTCAACGTAAATCCCAAGGACGATATTTTCGATCTCGGCTGTGGCTACGGACCAATAGGAATTGTGCTCGGATCACTCGCAACAAAAGGCTCTGTGCTAATGGTGGACAAGGATTTTGTGGCAACGGAATACGCTCAAAAAAACATTGAGCTAAATGGACTAAAAAACGCAAAAGTCATCTTAAGCAATGCCTTTAGCGCCGTGCCACAAGACCAACAATTCGACCTTATAATCTCCAATCTTCCCGCCAAACCCGGCAAAGAATTTTTTGAAATAATGATGCAAGATGCATACACACACTTAAAACCCGGCGGACGAATTTGCGTAGTAACAATTACAGGCTTGCGCGAATACATTAAACGCACTTTCAAAGAGCTCTTTGGCAACTATCAAAAAATCGCCGAACGCAAAGGCTACACGGTTGCGGAAGCGGTGAAAGAATAGCAAGCCAACCAAAAATTAGCCCTCGCCTCTTAACTTCTTTATTGCCTCTTCCCGCTCAGGCGCACCAAAAATGTAAGATCCGCTAATCAAAATATTTGCTCCTGCTTCAATGATTGCAGGCGCGGTTTGTGCGTTAACGCCACCATCCACAGCAATGTCCAAATCGGGATAATCGGCACGAATCAAACGAATTTTGTCTAAAACTTCCGGAATAAATTCTTGCCCGCCAAATCCAGGATGAACACTCATAAGTAGCACAGTATCAACCTGAGAAAGTACTGACAAAATCGCAAAAATCGGCGTTTCCGGATTGATTGAAACCCCAACTTCCACCCCAAGATCTCGCAACTTTTCAAAACACGCAGGCAAATCCTTAACAGTTTCCGCATGCACAATAATGGAATGGGCTCCAGCTTTCACAAAAGCTTCAAAATATTGCTCAGGATTTTCCACCATCAAATGGCACTCCAGCGGTAAAGAGGTTTTAATCCACCGAATAACCGGCGCACCAAAACTTAAATTCGGGACAAAATGTCCGTCCATAACGTCCACATGCAAACTATCCGCATACGGCTCAATACTCGCAATATCCAAATTAAGCTGACCAAAATCAGCAGACAAAATAGACGGAGAAATTTGGATCTTATTTGCCATTTTCCAAGTCTTTAATTTTCTGTACGCGGTTTGCATGCCTACCACCTTCGAAATCAGTAGACAAAAAAGTGTCTACTATATCTTTTGCAACCTCACTTCCGGTAATGCGTTGTCCAAGACAAACAACGTTTGCATCGTTATGTAGGCGAGCGAAGCGAGCCTGCGTGGAATCTGTAACATGAGCGGCGCGAATGCCATCCACTTTATTTGCAGAAATAGACATTCCAATTCCGGTTCCACAAATCAAAATCCCAAGAGCTCCTTCACTACCTAAAACTTTTAAAGAAACTTCCTTTGCAATATCCGGATAATCAACAGAATCTTCCGAAAAAGTTCCGCAATCTACAAGCTCCACATCTTTAACCCTACCTTCAACACTTTTTAAATATTTTTGCAAAAGTTCCTTAAGTGGAAATCCTGCGTGATCACTACCAATATAAATCATCATATAGCTTGGGTTACAGAACGATCTTCATGCACGGAACGGATAACACGTGCAAGCATTGGAGCCACAGAAAGTACCGTCAATCCTTTAAACTTTTTTTCATCCGTCAAAGGAATCGTATCGGTCACAATCACTTCTTTAAAACCCGTTTTTGTTAATCGTTCAATCGCAGGGCCGGAGAATACAGCATGGGTCGCAAGTAAATAAATATCCGGATTTGCACCGGCATCAATAAGTGCCTTATGAGCCGCGCAAACGGAACCAGCAGTATCTATCATATCATCTGCCAAAATACACGTTTTCCCTTCCACATCTCCAACCACAGCCGTAACTTCCGCAACATTAAACCGAGGACGTTTTTTTGTGAGAATTGCCATAGGAAAATCGAGCAAGGCAGAAATCCTACCTGCCTCTTTTGCGGCACCGGCATCCGGAGCAACTATCACGGGATCGCGGAATTTTTTATTTTTTAAATAATCGGCAAACAAGTTTTTAGTGTGCAAATTATCCATTGGAAATGGGAAAAATCCTTGCGTTTGATCGCTGTGGAAATGGATTGAAATTACGTGATCAGCTCCGGCAGATGCAATCAAACTAGCCATAACTTTTGCACTAATCGGCTCACGAGGTGAAGCAACACGGTCTTGGCGAGCATAGCCAAAGTGTGGAATAACCACATGCACATTTTTTGCGAAAGATCTTTTAAGCGAATCGATCATAATAAAAAGTTCCATGTAATCTTCATTCACACTATTAGTACAAGTTTGAATTAAAAACACATCAGCTCCACGCACAGACTCTTCCGGTTTTGCATAAATTTCACCGCAAGAGAATCTTGCTATTTGCATTTTAGAAAGAGGCACGTGCAATTCTTTTGCTATAGCTCCCGCAAGGAAAGGGTTTGAAGTTCCGGAGAAAATACGAAGATTTTTTAATGCCATAGATAGTGGAGATTAACAAAATACACCTTACTTTAAAGCACTGGCGGAATCAATAAAACCGCCGGGCCAAATTCCTTTAATTCATTTTCCAGCGATTCAAGCGAGCCGGCCGAACTTTCTTTAAGCAATTTCACATTGAGTGTTGGATCCAGCATTTTTTCCATTGCCAGATCAGCACCATAAATCACAACCAATTTACCCATGCTCGCAATGCCACACGCAAAACCCATCACCATTTCTTTTTTACATGGCATATAAATATAGCGTTGCTCATACAGTTTTTTAAATTCCGCAAAAGGACTTTTTGGAAAACTCACATCCACCACAACCAAGTTTCTTATTTTAAGCGCCAACTGTGTAAATTTTGCATCCAAATTCATAACAAATTTATAAAAGAATTTTACGAATTTCTTCCATTTCCGAAGCAGAAAAAACCGTGTCATCATATTCAATTTTTCTTTCTGCGAAAGGAATCCCGGCAGATTTTTTTGTAGGTGCCCATATGCAAGTTGGCTTACGCAAAGTCAATCTGGCCCTCATATATCCATACGCAATTTCATCGTGATCGTGCGCATCTTGAAGCTTAATCACTTTCCAACCAAAAGATTCAAACCTTTCTTGAATCGGCTCGTCTTTCGGATCATTCTCATCCAAAATCAAACAAAGCCTATCGAGCCTATGCTCGGAAGCAGTCATTATTGATTCCCAAGCTTTGCCATGAGCCAGTTCATAATCGCCAACTAAACAAAACACATGTTGATTTTTATGATCCACCTTAATTGATTCGGCAAGGCCTACGGCAACAGAAAGTCCATAAGCGTGCTCACGAGTTGTCACCTCCACTCCAGGTACTTTTCTATCCGGATATTCCGGCAAAACTTCAGGCAAAGTATGACCATCTTTTTTTAAAACCGCATATAGTGCAGGCAGTGCTTCAAGTTTAGATAGCACAAAATAATCCCGATCCGGCATCTGTGGAACATGCGGATTATGCTTAAAAATTTGCCTTTCATTATCGCGACCAAAATAAAGCCCCTCCAGCAAATCGATGGAAGAAAGCATACGTCCACTATGACCTTTGCCGGACTTGCAAATAATTTCGAGCGCCGACAGTCGCAATTCACGTTGCCTTTGATTCATGAGTGCATTATGACTCAAGTACAAGCGCTTTCAATGGCTTTTTTAAAACAGGGTGAACAAAATCTGGAGCCAATTCTTTAAGGCCACTCAAAACAAAATCCCTCCCCAAAATCCCTCTGTGTGGAATTGTTAAAATTTCCGTGTCTATAATCTTCCCGCCATAAAACAAAATATCTATGTCGCAAGTCCGCGATTCATTTTTACCTTTTGCAGATTGATTCTTGCCCAATTCACCAACTTTTTTGCCCAAAAACTGCACATTTGTAATGCCGGGAATCGCAACCGGACGGCCCATTTCTTTTTCGATTTTTTTACACACCACTAAAAGCTCTTCCGGCTTAAGCTCTGTTGTACATTCCACAACTTGGTTCAAATAGTCGGGTTGATTTAGCCCATAAAGCGGTTTCGTCTCAAGCACGGAAGACTGCCCAACAATTAAAACATCATTTTTCATGAGCAAGTCCTTGGCAAGAATTAAATTCTTGTCCTTCTCTCCCAAATTGCTACCTAGCCCTAAAAAAATTCGCATTATTTTCCGCGGTAAGTAACAAAATTATTTTGCGTTTCAAAAAGCACAATTTCATAGAGTTTTACTCCTTTGGCCATTTTTACGATTGGCTTTTCAAGCTCTTTCCACATCCAAATAACCATATTTTCCGCAGAAGGATTTTTGAAAAAATCATTTAACGATTGATGATCCAATTTGTCTACAACCAACCTGCCAACCAATGCTTTTAACTCACAAAAATCCACCACCATCCCTTCCTTGGAAACCGCTCCTTCAACAGTTACGCGCAATTTATAAGTATGCCCATGCAACCTCTCACACTTACCATGGTAAGCAGTTAAGTAATGCGCACTATCGAACGTAAATTCTTTTGAAACTAGCATACTTGTGCAGAGTACCAAAAACCCGGCAAACAGTCTATCTACAGATCCAATTTATTTAGAAACCTCTGGACCTTGACTAGGGTCAATAAATTGAAAATTAAAAGGACTACATCCAAACATAAACTGCCATCTCTCACGTATAGGCTCATCAGGCTCATAAAAGAAAGTTTTACCAACATCACATTCCCTCCCCGAAACATTCATGCCATAAAAATACTTTGATTGAGGAGTGATAGAATCCACGCCTCTGTTAGCACGATCTAAACAAACTTGCCAAGATGGGCCTCCAGGATAAATTGCAACGCTAACCCCCTTAACCTCACCACTTACAAAACCACGAAGGAAAGCTCGTAATCTGTTTGCAAAATCTACAAAGACTTCTTCTGTCAAAGACAAATCCATCTCAGTCCCGACATAAACTACCACAGGTATTCGCCCATCAACAATTCCCCACTCCCGAATAACGGACAATTTAGGATCTTCGCTAGGGGCTACCGAATCATCACTTGAAGAAGCCCAGGGCTCATCATCATGAAAAGACATAATAACAAAATCACTTAAAAAACATATTTCTACACCACTAAATGCACCTCTGTCAAGCCAAACACGTAATATTCTCAAAAACATCATGCACACGTAAATAATCCACTTGGCCACGCAAAACAGAAGTGGTCCAAAGAGTCATTGCTTCACGCTCTTCTGGCGTGGCGCCCAAAAAGCCTTTGCGGGAAGTGCCAACTAAAATTGGATAGCCCATCTCGCGTAACTCCAAAATTCTCTCGATAATTTCAAAACTATATTTTGCATCGCCACTCACAAAAGCACCCATCCCGGGATCAATAATTATTTTTTTGACCCCAGCTTTATGCGCGCAAAGAATTCTTTCCATCAAAAAAGTTTTTACAGTCACAACAACATCATCATATTCAACAATTTCCCGGTTCGTACGAGGACTCGCCTGCTTTGAATACATAAGTACAATCGGAACGTCTGCCTGTGCAACAACGTCAAAAATCTTTGGGTCACTTCTACCCGCAGTAACGTCATTCACCATATTCACACCAGCCAAAATTGCCTTAGAAGCAACCTCACTTTTCCATGTATCAACAGAGATTATAATGTCCGGGAACTCCGCCCTTAAACGGGAAATAACAGGTATAACTCGCTTAAGTTCCTCCTCCACGGAAACCTCTAAACTACCGGGCCCTGTAGACTCGCCACCAACGTCCAAAACACTTGCCCCATCCAAAATCATTTGGCGTGCAATTTTAACAAAATCATCTTTTCCACCATGCTCCAAAAATCGCCCACCATCAAAAAAACTGTCTGGCGTAACATTAATTATTCCTATGAATTTTGTATCTACGTTCTTCAATTTTTTGTGAAATAAAATTACCGATTAATGCAGAAAGTTTTTCAATTATGCCTTCCGCGCCAACAGCTGGAACAATACCACGAATGGAATTTACCAAAAAGAATTCGCCAAGCCCTTTTTTAATTTCTTCAAATTTTACATCGCGCTCTTCCACAATAATTCCATTTTCACGCGCAAAACGAATCACCAAACTTCTGCCAATTCCAAGTAACATTCCACTTGCCGGAGTGATCAATTTTTTGCCATCCCAAAAAAATATATTTGTGATTCCGCCCTCGCGTACAAAACCATCCGGCGAAACCATTACAATCTCATCAACACCTTCTTTGCTCGCTTTTTCGCGTTCGCCAACTTGAAAAGAAGTATCCAAATGTTTGATACCGGGCAAAGCCCTTTCACCCTCCACAAATTTAACTCGCCAAGTTTCGTCAAACAAAAATTTTCCACTCCATTTTGGCAAAGTCTCTTCATGCACATGGACCTCCCCGGTAGGTTCCACTACGACTTTTAAACGCAGATCAAATTTCCCTTCATACGGGCCAATAATCTCCTCCAAATTCGGACACAAAATCCCCATTGCCTCGCATGATTTTTTTAGACGCGCCTCATGCTCATTTAACAGAGCAAAAATGCCATCAAAAGTCCGCATTGTCTCATAAACTCCTTGTTGCATTTTGCATGATTTTAGATTTTTGAATTGTTTCTTCATATTCCCCTTCACAAGTACTATCCGCAACTATACCACCACCACTTGGAAAGCTCACGCCCCCACCCCGCACGGTCGCCGTTCTAATCATAATATTAAAATCTGCATTGCCGTTTGTAGAAACATAACCGGCGGACCCGCAGTACGCACCTCTGCTAAAGTTTTCGAGCCTGTCAATTATGCCAATTGTTCTTTTTTTGGGGCATCCGGTAACAGATCCCCCGGGAAGTAAGGCCATAAAAACATCACGAATGGTTTTGCCACTCTCCAACTGCGATTCAATAACGCTATAGCTATGCCACACATTTTTTAACCTCATCAAGAGTTGATGCTTTAGAACTTTTACAGAACCAATTTTAGAGACACGCGCCAAATCATTGCGCATCAAATCCACAATCATAGTTAATTCCGCATAAGATTTTTTATCACGAAGTAAAAATTTTGGATCATCGCTCGCAGGCACCGTGCCTTTTATTGGCTCGGTTCGTAAAACACCATTTTGCAAACTAAAAAGCCTCTCCGGCGAATTACTGCAAACAGCCCCCCATTCACCCTCCATAAAAAAACACATTTGAGATGGATTCATGGCATAAAGCGCCTGGTAAAGCGCAAACGGATCACCATCAAAATCACCTATAAATTCTTGTGCAAAATTAACCTGATAGCTCTCCCCATCGCTTAAAAATTTTTGAATTTTTTTGAACGCATTCGCATATTCTTTTTTTGTAATACCGGACTTAAAATTCCTTACATAAAAATCACCACTCTTCAAACTTTTAAGCCCATCTTCTTTTGTTACTTCGAACGCATAAACTTTATCGCACCAAACAAAAACCATTTTTGGAATCCTAAGATTTTGCCTCAGCGAAACCCCGCACAATTCCGCACAAAAATCGTAAGTAAAAAATCCAACCCAACCGCCAACAAATTTTGGGCCATCCAATTCCACCACACCATGACCTTTTTTTTTGCCACTTGCAAAACTGTGCACGTGCACAGTTTCCAAAAACCGCAAATCCTCATCGCACCTAGCCGGCTCATCAGCCGGTATACACACATAACTAAACCCATCCGATGAATCCATCAAAACAGGTTTATTCCCACGCAATCTTTCTTCCAAAAACTTTTCCCAAACCTGGCTACGACTCGCGCTCTTCTTGATTATACACGTGCTCGTATTCGCCTTTTTTGTAGTCATAAAGATCATCTGGATTAAAGAATCTTGCGACTTCTTTCTTTGCGTTTTCCACAGAATCAGACGTATGGATAACATTACAAGATACGCTCATCGCAAGGTCTCCACGAATAGTTCCTGCATCTGCAGTGCGCCCTTTTGTTACGCCTGTAATTAAACGAACCGCTTCAACTGCCTCAAGTCCTTCCCAGCACATAGCAAGAACAGGAGAACTTTTCATAAACTCCGCAACTCCGGGGAAAAATGGCTTATCTGCAATGTGTGCATAATGTTCACGCAAAATCGCCTCATCAAGCGCCATCATTTTACAACCGAGCATTTTAAGACCTTTGCGTTCAAACCGTGAAATGATTTCTCCAACAAGTCCACGTTGAATCCCATCTGGTTTTATAAGTACAAGTGTACGTTCCATAAATATATTGATTAATAGCCCGCACAGCTTGCCTCAAAAATTCGTACCTGTAAAGGCATTGACGTCTAAACCAAATTATGTTATTTTGCCTCCTTTTTAAGATAAAACTTGCTAGCATCAATCATAAATTTCGTGCTCACAATTATAGGATCTATTAGCCTTAGTTCCGCCCCTGTTGCCTCTGCATCAGAAATAGACGACACAATGTGGACAGAAAAATATGCTGGGACAAATTCCATCGAAGAAGCGTCTTTTGAACCTTATGTAGCAAAAGAAGGAATACTAGCCAAAGACGTTTATTGGGTGGTTGCTGTACTCGATGGAGACACAATTATGGTTTCGGGTATAGATAGAAACGTATTCCAAGTCCGCCTGCTTGCAGTAGACACAAACGAAGTAAATGGACCAGACTCAAGTGCCGAATGTTATGGATACGAAGCCAGCCTATTCACTACAGAATTTCTCAAAAATCGCGCCGTACATTTGTTAGAAGACCCGGCAAACCAAGATGAAGATCCATTCGGACGCAAACTACGTTACGTTTATGCACTACAAAATAACGGCGAATTCGAATCTTTAAATGAGGCATTATTACAAAATGGCTACGCTACTTTCCCAGGAGAATATCCGGTAACAGACCCAAACAAATTCACCGCATTAGAACAAAACGCACAAATAGAAGGTAAAGGGCTTTGGGGGGCATGTGAGTAAATTTATTTTACAATCCTTTTCCCCAACCCATCTTTAGCAGTTTTCCGCGAAATCACTTTTTCTCCAATTTGTTGTTCGATTTCTTTCCTAGTATTACCAGCGATATGCCCACCTTGCTTTGCAACTTTACGACTTTCATCAAAACCTTTTGGCCTTTTCTTCTTTGAGATTTCAGTAGTAGTCGCCTCTGCAAGCATGTTCAAAACCAATTCAAGATTAGTCATATTATCACGCAAATTTTGTTTTTTAAGACCTTTCAAAGCCTTATATTCTTTCACACTAATGCCAGCCCACGCCTCAGTGATATCGTTGGTCAAAATTGCATACTCCATCCCCTCTTTTACGCCACTGTCGCTCCACTCATCCGTTAAACCTTTGCGTACTTCAATACTTTTCAATCTTTGATTAATCCATTCTTTTGAATATCCCTTTTGCAAATAAGTTTTCATGGCGCGCTCAATAGAAAGCTCAGGATCTTCAGTCTCTTCGATCCTTTCATAACCGACTCTTGCAAGCCACACTTTAAAAGGCTCTGCTTTTGGCGAAGGAATGGACTGGATTAAACGTAAAAGCGTTTCGGTGTCGGCAACATCAGTAAGGTATTTCTTGCCATCTAAAGCCATCAATTTCAGTTGACTACAGTTTGTAGCCACCTCACTTCCCTCTTCTTTTAATCTTGTTTTAAGAACACTCCAGTATTTCCTCGGATTCACACTTTCAGTTAAAACCTCAACAACATCCACAATCGAAAAATACCAAAGTTCTTTTTCTTCATCCCAATGCCTGCGCACATTTTTTTGATTAAAAACAATAATTGAACTTTCTTTTTTCATACTAACCAGTAATTACATAAAAACATTCGCATTATAATGCATGCACCGGATCCTGTCCTGAAAAAAACCTGAATTTTTCCTTAATTAAAATTTTAACATACTTCAAATCCCATGCCTTTTTTGCTCCATCCTGCTAATCCCAACGCCTTCGCTATAATAAACGTTAAAAAACTCTTCACTAGTCCCAATTCCATAATACCTACAATATTCACTATCACTAGCGCACTCCGCACGCAGTTTAACGTACTCATTGAAACTAACCATATCTGGAACGGCAGTGCCAACATCGCCACTATAATCTGGAATCAATTCCAAGTTCACATCAACAAAATCTTCGGCAGGCAAAAAATACAATTCGCCATCAACAAAAAAAGTTACGCCGGGTTCGTCAGCGGTTTTTATAGACCAAACAATAGGCGTATCTTCCGCGCCCAAACCAATGGTTAAAGACCCAAGAATGTTTTCGAACATTGCGAAAGAATCTTCATTTAGTGGACTCGCGTCTATAACCATAAATTCATCCCCAAGATCCAAACAAACCGTATAGCCACTGTCTCCATCCTCTGCAGTACTGCCGTGTTTAACATAAGCAGATTCTTTGCCGGCAACAGTAATACTACCTTGAGAAACAAGAACAAAATCGGATCCATTTCCATTGCTTACGGTTGGGCAATAACTCAAAGCAGTTTGATACGGCGACCTTGATTCTTTTTTAAAACCAGGCAAAAAATCCACACTAAATCCATCCATAATTAAATGTACTCCTTGCAAATCTTCTTCCAAATCCCATGCCCTTGGATAGGCAAACAAGAATGGATTATCAAGTTGCCTATAAAGCGGGCTGTCGGAAGAAATACTGGAATAGTAACGCCAATCCATTGTCCCCATGCCGTCAAAACCTTCGTCAAAAATAAAAGTATTTTCCAAAACATTTTTATCTCCACTCGCGAATTTACTAAAATCAAATTTTTGTGGCCCCACGCAACCTGCAACAAACAACAAAATTCCAAATAGAACAAAAAGATTTTTTTTCATATACATTAGTTAGCAATCAAAGCATCAAACTTGCTTTTGTCTTCGTAAGCCCTAAGTTTGCCATCCAAAAGATTTTAAAACTCATACGCACCAATATCTGGATTAGTACGAGAGTTGCCTTCGAAATCATCATCAACAAAATATAAAGCTCCTTGGTTTATAAGTGGTGAAATTGAACTTAAATCAAAACTGATTACACTTACAAAGGCGGGGTCATCATAACGATTGCCGCCAAGATCTACATATGTTCCAGAAATATCTGTTGTATTGCCATATGCATCATTATATCCAACCTCAACGGCGCCAGCCATAGCATCCACCAACAAGCCATAAATATTTTTATATAAAATATTATTTACCACATAACTCGTATCCCCCTCATCCAAAGTGATACCATTGCCACCACTATTCGCAATAGTATTGTAGGCAATAGTTGGGCTTGCCCCAGTAGAAATAATTCCATTCCCAATTTGATCTGTTACAACATTATTTGTAATAATACTAGAAGCACCATCCCAAACATTAATACCAATTGCATTTTTAGAAAAAAGATTTGCACTCAACGTAGAATCTTCTGGACTGCCGGACAATGACATGCCAACTACAGACGAGCTTAAGAATTTATTATTTAAGATCTGATTATTGCTAATACCTCCGTCATAACTATACGCATACGCACCCCATTCGTTTTTCTCAAAAACATTTCCATCCACTAGTGCTTCCGAGTCCCTCACCTCTACTCCAACTCTGTTTTTAAAAAAAATATTGTTTTTTATAGTAGATTCGGTGCCTTCAACAATGAAGATGGCAAGGTCAACATTTTTTGTAAATTTATTATTATTTATATAACCATTTGCACCATTAAATATATGGATAGCCTGATAATTATTTTGGAAATAAGAATTCTCTACTATTAATTCTGTACCTTCCCCATCTACATATATTGCCTGTAACGGAAAATCTTTTACTTCAATACGGTCTAAATTAACATTAGCTCCACCTAGAGCGTAAACTGCGGTTTCGCCTTCTGCATCACCATCTTCCATAGTCTTGATAAAGGTCATGCCAATAACATCCACAGTAGCATTGTAAAAAACAAATCCATCCAAAGAACAGTCCATAATTGTAAGGCCTATTCCAGCACCTTGAAGAATCAAGTCTTTGCCGGTCACATATACCCCCAAGCCCCAAATATCATCATCAACAAGATACGTCCCCGCACTAAAAATAATTTTGTCGCCATTCTCTGCATCTAAAATTGCAGCTCCAGGCAGCATCGGACTCGTGATGCTAGTACCATCACCACCGCCGATTGTATCAACATACCACGTTGTGCCAGAGGGAGTAACAAGCCTAATGCGCCCTTGTAACAATTCTCCATTCAAAAAATATGTTCCTAAAATCGCGATTAATAAAACCACCAAAATGCCACCTATCCATTTTTTGATTTTCATGTTTTACGGTGTTGATAAAATAAAAACATACGATAGATAGCTTACTCTATACATTTTTATATGCAAAATCAGTTAGCAATCAACTTCTCAAACTTGCTTTTATCTTCGTAAGGGCCAATCACAGCAAGGCACAACTTGCCGGAAGTGCCATCGCCCCCGCCAAGTAATTCCGTAGCGACTCTCTTTACCTCACCAACCGTAACTTTATCCAGTTCGCCAGCAACCTCTTCATAAGATTTTAATTTGCCATACAAAAGCTCATTTCTGGCATGCATTTGCGCAACGTTTTCAGAATCTTCAAGTGATAAAGTCAATTTTCCCTTCAAAAACTCCTTCCCTTTCAAAAGCTCTTTTTCATCAATTCCTGTGTCGCAAATTTTCTTATATTCATCAAGCACAGCAGTAACCGCAAGCTCAATGCGATTCACGTCCACACCCGCGCGGGTATAAAAAGCACCCGTGTCCAAATAATCTTCCGTCCCGCAAGAAATGTAATAAGCCAAACCCTTGGATTCACGCACAGCCATAAACATTCTGGAACTCATATTGCCACCTAAAACCGAAGACAAAACCTTCAAAACATAATGATCGGGATGTTTTTCCGGCAAGCCCATAACTCCACAAACCATGTGCGCCTGCTCGGTCTTTTTTGTTTGCAATCTAACTCGTTCACAAGTTGGCAAAGCTGGAGTAAACGCAGGCATAGTCCTAGTTGCTTTACCTTGTGCCATTGGGAAATAAGCCGAAACCAACTTTTCCGCCTCGCTGTGCTCAATATCGCCAGCCAAACAAACCACCATATCCTCGGACGTATACAAAGATTCTTTATAAGCCACAAAATCATCATGAGAAACCCTCTTGATTACATCCTTGAGCCCACCTTCATCCCAACCAATTGGCTGATCCCCAAAAAGTGCGCGTTCAAAATCCCAAGAAACCTGCACCATTGGAGTGTCTTGATACATATTTAATTCCTCCAAAATCACACCGCGTTCTTTTTCTATTTCCCCTTGATCAAATTTGGAATGAATCAACATGTCGGAAAGCACATCAAGCGCAAGCTCTTTGTGATGCGACGCAACTTTTACATAATATCCGGCATATTCTTTTGAAGTGAATGCATTAAAATCCCCGCCAACAGAATCGATTGCTTCAGAAACTTCTTTTGCACTCTTATATTTTTGCGCCCCCTTAAAAAATAAATGTTCCAAAAAATGCGAAATCCCATTGATGTCTTTTGATTCAAACCTGGAGCCAGCCTTAACAAGCACTAAAGCCGTTACCGATTTTGTGCCGGGCAAATTTTCCGTAATCACGCGGAGTCCATTACCTAATGTTGTTTTTGTGTGCATAGCGTTTTATTATGAAGCGCATCCGATGCTAACAAATGCCCGCCATTCCGTCCAACTTTTATGATTTCTAACGCCAGATTTTCAAGATTTACACCGATTTTTTTGGCACTTTATTTGGTTGCGGGAATAATAATTTTACGACTTTTTTATCTGCAAATAATTCAGCACGACTACTACAAAAGTATTGCGGAACTTGAACAATATGGATACACGACCTTGCCTGCACGCAGGGGCGAGATATTAGTGGAAGATTATCATTCCGGAGAAACCTACACCCTTGCCACAAATACTACGCTGAGCATGATTTACGCGGATCCAACTTTAATAACAAATCCGGCACTCATAGCCAGCACACTAGCCCCTCTCCTTTTTGATTTGGAGCAAGAAAAGGAACTCGACCAAATCCGTTATGAGAACGCATACGAAGAAATTATGAAAATGGAACAGGAGGAGCTACGAGACGAGGCCATATCTAAACTTGCCTATAAAACGGATGAAGAGTTATTTACGGCCTACCTTGCTACGCTGGAAAATGAATTGGCAACGCGGACGAGAGACACCATTTTGATAGCGGAAAAACTGGACACCCAAATGCAAGAAAAAGTCCGTTCTGCAAAAATAGAAGGGACCGAATTAACCGCCACCGGAGACCTTTATGCTTACCCGGCCAAGATCACAGATAAAGAAAATGTAGCCGGGCAGATCGCCGATATTTTTAATACGGACTCTGAACAAATACAAACGACTCTGCTTGGTAAGAATCGCTATGTTGAACTTAAACACAAGCTAGATCCAAAAATCTCCGAACAAATAGAAACAATACTTGCGGAAGACCGCAAAATTAAGGAGCCACAATTTATAGGGGTGGTTTTAAAGGACGAATATTTCCGCTACTACCCAGAACAAGAACTTGGGGCCCAAACACTTGGTTATGTAAACTCCGCGGGCCAAGGCCTTTACGGAATAGAAGGCACTTTTGACGACATACTAAAAGGCATGGACGGTATTTTTACGTCTCAAGTGGATGCTTACGGTAACCAAATTACAGTGGGAAAATCCGTGATTGAAGAAGCCGTAGACGGAGCCGATATAACCTTAACAATAGACAGAGCAATTCAAAGCGAAGTGGAAACTTTGCTTGCACAAGGCGTAAGGGAATCAAATCCGGATAGTGGACAAGCCATAGTAATCAATCCAAAAACAGGTGCGATTTTAGCAATGGCGCAATATCCAACTTTTAATCCAAATTCATATTCAGACATATTCGATACCGAAGAAATAGAAATTCCGGATGACAAAAAAGACCATATTGTAATCGCGGGAACGGAAGATGAACCCATTTATTGGTATTACATACAAATGAGCCCGGATGTGCGTATACAAATTTTCCCGGACGAAGAAGAAAAGGATAAATGGTATGCCTACAAAAACAAATTTGGCCCGGAAGTCTACAAGAATAAAACTACTCAAGAAACTTACGAACCGGGTTCTGTTTTTAAACCAATAGTTGTGGCCTCCGCTATAGACGCCGGCGAAATAACTCCAAATTCCACCTTTATGGACAGTGGCCCGTTGGAAGTGGATTACAACACAATCACAGGAGAATATGATAATCAAATAGATACCTTCGATGGCAACCACCACGGCCTGGAAACCATGACTCAAGTTTTGGAACATTCTTGTAATATTGGCATGGCTTATGTTGCTAAAACTTTGGGAGCGGAATTGTTTTATTCTTATATTGAAGACTTCGGTCTAACCGAGCGCACCGACATTGGTTTTAATGATGAGGTGATGGGGAAAGTAGCGTACTACAAAACTTGGGGCGAATCAGAAATGTTAACAAAGGCTTTTGGACAAGGTATTTCCATGACACCAATACAGCTTGTACAGGCCTACACCGCCCTTGCTAACGACGGCGTCTTAATGAAGCCATACATAGTCAAAAAAATCGAATATCAAGACGGGAGAGTGGAAGAGTTTGAGCCCCAAATAATTAGGCAAGTGATTTCAAAAGACACCTCGGAAAAAATTATCGCCATGATGACGGAAGTAGTTGAATCCTACGCAAGCATCTCAATCGAAGGCCATTACTTTGCAGGGAAATCCGGCACGGCCCAAACTTATAAATGGGGTAAAGCCCTCTCTGGAGTAGGTACCACAATTGCCTCATTTATGGGCATAGGCCCCATTGAAGACCCCGAGTTTTTGGTGATAGTCAAAATGGATCATCCACGCAAATCTGAATGGGCCGAAGCAACTTCAGGCCAAACACTCAGACAAATTATGGCTTTTCTTTTTGACTACTACAGCATACCGCCGGACAAGAAATAACTAAGGCCCAGGCTCTATAAACCAAGCTCGGTTTGTGCCCAAACTTTAATCTCATCTATTGTCATACCGGACAACGCCGTAAGTGTTGTTGTGACTACGTTTGTACCGGCAAAAGCGTTAACAATCGCCACATTATCGCCGTAAACCACAAGCGCATAACCGGTATTTAAAATTGGATAAACACTCGTTAGGTTTTTTGTGTTCACATCAAATGCAGAAAATCTAAAAATGGACATATCTCCATATCTCACTCCATAGTCCCCGTTACGGCTTCCCCACATGCTCCATATCTTTGCCCTGCGATTTGTAGTTGGGTCAACAGTACTGTAATAAGGATGATTGTAGCCAACATTTATCTCATCAACCGTGCCATTCATATTATTGTCTACTCTGTCCTCCGGGATCTCGACTCCGTAGTTTGGAATGTTGTCATAAGTGTCCACATTGTTAGACACGTAGCCAACCGGTTGTTCACAAGCGCTTTGTGTGGAATTCGGCGTTCCAAGTGCATCTCCATCAGCATCCAAATACCAAGTAGTGGGAGTGCACGGTTCTACAACTGGTTCGGTATAAGAAAAATTTGGGAACCCGGTGTAAGAGATAATCCCACCACTATCTTGCGCAATAAAAGCAGTCCTTGTTGCCTCGGTAGAAGAAGCCAAAGTAAATCCTTCTTGATCTGCACCCGGAACAATATATTCATGAACTAAAGTTGGCACAAAAGAAGATCCAACTTTGGAAACTGTCAAGACTTCTAAAACATTCTCACTGTCATAAAGTGCATAAAGCAGTCCGTCTTCATAATACATATCAGCCAAGTCCGTTCTACCCATACCCGTTTTAAAACTACCAACTTTATTAACAGTGGTCCCGGACAAATCAAACACAAAAAAAGTTCCATCATACTGCCACCCGGCTACAAAATAATTTGTGCCAGAAATTGGCATATAAGCAAGCGCCTCGCCACCAGCCCAGCCATCTTTTTCTGGCAAATAAGCAAGCGTATCCCAAGTTTGCAAAGTCCTGCTTCCGGATAAATCGTATTTAATAATCGATCCATTCTCATTTAACAAATATACGATTGAAGAACTTTCATCTACAAAAGTTATTCCTTCTAAATCACCACTAACAGCCCAAGTAGTTACGCCTGAACCATCCGCATTCATAGAGACAACTTGTCCACCATCTCCAACCCCAAACAGTTTATTTGAAACATCATTCCAAAAAAGCCCACTTGGTTCAAAACCGATACCATGTAGTCCGGAGTCAATATCCGTTCCGCTGGTAGAACCGGGCCAAGCCAAAGGTGCGCTTACGGTCGCAAAACCAATGCCAGGCATAAGCCCAAACAAAAATACAAATACAAAGACCGAAACCAGTTTGCGTAAATTCATATGTGGAGTTTTAAAGGCAAAACCAATTGTAACATACTTTCATCTTGCCTCAACAAAAGAGTTTCTCTAAAATTTAGCCATAACTTTTAACGCTTTCCTATGCCAAAATTACAAAAATTAGCGGTGGCAATCTTGCTTACTTTTGCCCTTGTCTCAAATGCAATGGCTAGCGATGTACCAACAGAAACCACCACTTCCGCAGAACCAGCCCTTTGTGGCGGAGGTTGCGTTGACCCATACTATTACCAAGATGGAATTTCTTTTAACATATCTACAACAATAGATGTCTCCGCAGATAAAGTTTATTTATATGGAACCTACACCGTGGACAACATGGCTTCTAAACTAGAAGCTGTACAAGAGATGTCCGCAGTCTACAAAGATATTCAAGCAAAAATGGCTGATTATGGAACCGTTCGCAGAACAGGTGTTTACAGTTATGCAGACTGGGAATACACAAATTTGTACGATGGAAGCCTGTCTATAAAAGTGGACCTTACAAAAAAATCCAAATTGGAAGAAGCGGAAGAATTGCTTTACGAAAATGGTTTTGATAACTGGACGGAAATTGTAGTTTTAAACACAACTTCAGCAGAAAAATTAGCGGTGCCAACACTTAAAACTTTAATGGCGGAAAAAAAGGCAAATTACGAAGAAATGCTTGATTACGCTCTCGGCGCAATTTCCGGACTTTCCATGTACAGCTGGGTTGATAGCACAACTTATGATGTTGATACAAACAAGGTAACTTTGACTGTTAGCGCAGATGTAAGTTATAGAGCAAATTAGAAATTAATTGCCAATCATGATTTTTATTGTTAAGATAAAAATTGTATGACGCACTTCGCACAAATAGCACAAAGTAAAAACGCACCGCAAATGCCGACTCTTTTGTGTTATTTTAAGATGCGGCGTTAAACACAAATAATTCGTAACTTTTAAGCCCGCATCTCGCGGGTATTTTTTTATTTACTAATCTAATATTATGAAAATAATAACCTCACAAGATATTGCAAAATTGGACCTCAATACCTTGTTATCCGACGCGTCCAAATTTTTGGAAGAAGATTTAAAACGTTGGCAAGTCTTCCACAAAAGTCCTCGCCACGCGATACACTATAAACATGGTGTATTTGAGTTAATGCCTTGCGCCGACGAAGAGTTCTACACTTACAAATATGTTAACGGCCACCCAGACAATCCAAAGCAAAATAAAATGTCTATTGTCGCAACCGGCATGCTTGCCGATATTGAAACCGGCTACCCACAACTTTTTTGTGACATGACCATACTTACGGCAGTTCGTACGGCAGCCACTTCCGCCCTCGCAGCAAAACATTTGGCACGCAAAAATGCTTCGGTTTTGGGGATCATTGGCACGGGAGCTCAGTCTGAATTCCAAGCTTATGCCATGAAACAAATTTTCGACCTCAAAACAATCCGCTATTACGATCGCGATCCTGATGCCATGGAAAAATTTGCAAACAATATGGCCTCTAGCAATTTAGAACTAATCGCCTGCAAAAATGGAACGGAAGTTGTCCAAGGCGTAGACATCCTCACAACTTGCATTTGTGAAAAAGCCCAAGTGGAACTTTTCCCTTATTCTGCCATAAAAGATAATCATGGATTATTTATCAACGCTATTGGTGGCGACTGCCCGGGCAAAACGGAACTGGACCCAATGGTGATGAAAAACGCGCGTATTGTGGTGGAATTTTTTGAACAAACCAAATATGAAGGCGAGATCCAAAACCTGGAAGAAGGCTCTTTTGAATTCGACGAACTTTGGGAAATAATCCAAGGCCAAAAAATGGGCCGTCGTGAAACTGATGATTTGATTGTTTTTGATGCGGTTGGCTTCGCCCTCGCCGATTATTCCGTGATGCGAATGCTCTACAAAAAGAACCTGGGCACCGAATACGAAATATTCACAAGTCCTAAGAATCCTAAGGATTTATTTTCTTTAATCGCCTGTACTCAAGGCAAGTAATCATTTTCTTATTTGCCCAAGCAATTCCAGCGTAGCTTTAACAGAAGGGTTATCGGCATTAAGCAAGCTAACTTTATCTTTATATTGATCAACAATAGGCGTCAAAAATTCATCTGCCCAAGACGGACCTAAAACAATTACGCCCTCAAAATCAATATCTACGTGCTCACCTTCTTTGATCTCTCTCAGCGTAGGCGAAAACGCCAAATAGGCCTCCTTGCCGGCTGGTCTTGAACTAAGAGTTGTACCGAATTTTTTTAATTGTATTAACATAATTATTTGGGATTAAAATTCTAGCATGGCAACACACCCATGTACCGGAGGGATTTTTTCTGTGATTCTTAGTTCCAAGTCTCCTTTTTGCAAAACAAGTTTCGCATCTCCACTCTCGAATAGAAGATTTAGTGGGTTTGTAGTAATGATGTTTTTCACAAATTTCAATCCATTTCCTCTGGATTCCGGCGCACGACCGGAAATCACATCTGTAAAAGCAACCTGCATCGCTTCGTCATGAGTTTTAAGATTAGGCTTAACCCTTTGAAGAGTCCTCAACAAACCCTGCCCCCTATCAGCCAACACAATATATTTTTTTTCAATATTATAACCAAAAAAAACACCGGGGATATCTCTCCAATTCCCAAGATTGTGATCAAAAGAGTTATTACCGATTTCTCCCACAAGAGCAACAATCAAAGAAAATGGCGTGGAAAGATTTGGGATTCCGGCCAATAAATTCTGCATGCCAACCAGCCTATTTTGGAAAACATCATTTGTGGAACAATACAGGCTGGATTCAGGCTCAATACCAACCTCTCTTAAAGCCCATTCTTCAGCCAAATCAAACAAATCCTTCCCAAAAAGATACACGTCCTGTTCAGAATAATATCTATGTCCTTTTTTTGAAGAACGAACCGAATTAAGAATGCCCTCCTTATCCCATCTTCGCAAAGTATCCACAGAAACGCCTAGCATTTTAGCCGTTTCACCAATCGTTAGAAATTTCTTATCCATATTAGAATCTATGTAAATCAACCCCCAACCTATGCAAACCTATGCATATATTACCAAATCTATGCAAAAAGCACAAGTTAAAGCACCATAAAAAAATAAAACCCCCATTCCGTTATGGGGTATGGGAGCTTTATAGCCCTTTATATCTCAAAAAGCCGGGTGGAAACTTCTCCACGAACAGTCCCATCCGGGAAGTTACCAGCTGGTATAACGCTTAAAAGTCCATCTTTCAGGGTCACCTTGTCCCCAGGCTCAATGTAATGAAGGGTACGGTGTACCTCTCCAGAGCCCTCGCCTGCTTGTACAGTCGAATCTATTGAGGCGGCGAGCAAATGTGTAAGTTCAGGAGTCCAACGCACACCTTTTATATTTTTAGTGACGATACTGATCAAAGCATCACCAGGTTTGACAATATAATCAGCCATATTAAGTTGAGTCGCCTCGGGCACCCCTTCTTGTTCTTCCCGAGCTCTAAGCCTCATAAGAGTTTCTCGACTCAAGTCCATTCTAGCTTTGCTATCAATAATGGCAGAGGCGGATATTTTCGATTTAGCTTTTTGAGGCTCATCTACGGACCTCGGTTTTTCTGAAAAAGGCATATTTATTTTTGTTAAAATCCGATAAGTATACGCTTATTTACTGCTAGCATCAATGGCAGGCCCTGCAGGAATCGAACCTGCGCTAACGGTTTTGGAGACCGCTGTACTACCACTATACGAAAGGCCTAAGCGAGCGGATTATACTTTAAATAATATTTGAGCGCATCCCAAAAATGCGTGCGCACAGTTTTCTTTTTAAACACGTCAACAAGCCCGCCGCCAGACAAACGATTTTCGCGATGAAGTGCTCCTGCACTACCCACAAAATGCACCTCAAAACCTCTGTTCCAAGCCTGCCTGCACAAATCCACATCAGACATAAACAAAAAGAACCTTTCGTCATTTGGACCGATTTTATTCCATGCCTTGCGAGTAATAATTTGGAAAGCCCCGGTTAGCCAATCTACAGGCTCAGATCTTTTTGGATCTTTGTCCCACATCAAATATTTGCGCATACGCTCGGTGAAGATTTTGCACAAAATCGTGCGCTTAATAAAATGGTCCAGTGGTCTGGGAAACATACGATAATTGTCTTGCACTTGCCCGTCTGCATAATACAAACGAGGGCCGGCAATCCCAACACGCGGATGCGCTTTTAAATAAGCCAAAAGCACGCGAAAAGTATCTTTTTCCACTTCAATATCCGGATTTAAAATACAAATATATTGACCTTTTGTAATGTTGATTCCAAAATTATTTCCATTTGAATAACCCTTATTTTTGATCTCAAAAAATCGCAAATCAAACTTTAAATTACGCTCAAAAGGAATGCCGGCATTAGCTCCGCTATAGCCATTATTTACAACAATCACCTCTGTTTTTGCGGGCAAAATTGCATGCGTTAAAGCCTCAAGATTTTTGCTTACATCTTGTGGATTCCCATGATGCAAAATTACGATAGAGAGATCCATATTATTTAAAATAGTTGAGCATTTTTTTTACAGAAGCACGCCTACAAGTACGCCTAGAGGGCACAAAAAGCAAGGTTTTTAAACCTGCAAAAAGAACTTTTGGATGTGTAAATGCCATATACAAACCTTTTAAAAATTCATACATAAAAGTTTTAAAAATAACCCGCGCGCCATACTTAAACGTAAAATTATTCTTAAGCATAAGTAGATGATTTTTGTATGATTCTGCGCGCGCATAGTTTTTTTTGTCTTTATCCGCCTTTAAAAGTCCCCCGACAAAATTCCCACTTTTGTTATAAACGGTACGCGCGTGGTAACCCCAAACCTTTGGGAAAATCACGATTTTTTTGCCAAGCCACCTTAGTCTATACGCCAAATCCACATCTTCCTTGTACATCCACATTCGCTCGTCAAAAAGACCACCATCAAGTTCAGCAATTGCATCTATGCGAATCAAGAACACCGCGCCCGAAATTCCAAAAACGTGCTCAAGCTGATTGTCGTATTGTCCATTATCCGTTTCGCCCGCACCAAAATCATAAAAATGATGTCTTTTTTCCGCCATAATTCCGAGTGAATCAATTTGATTCGTTTTTTTGTTATTTTTCGAATCCCAAAAGTGCAACTTGCCCGCGCACATAGCAATGCTTTTGTCTTTTTCCATTTCGCCAACAAATTTCGCAACAACTTTAGGCTCAAGCAAAACGTCACTGGTCATCAATAAAAAATATTTATAAGCACCATTCTCCTCCCCAACCTTTTTGCGCAAAATCTCATTGTACGCACGCCCATAACCCAAATTACCATCCTTGTGGCGCAAATATTCAATCTGCGGAAATTCTTTTTTTACATAAGATTTAACCGACTCATCACATGCGGTATCCATCAAAACAATATCAGACGGCAAAAGTTTTTGTAGCTCACAAAGCTTGGGCAATACATGCCGTAAAAACGGCAGATCACTGTGTGAATTTAAACCAATAAGAAGCTCTGCCATCAATGAGAATCAATCAAAAGTTAATCCGCAAGTAAAAGATATCCGCTTGAATGAATTTCATAGGCCTCGGTTTCGCTCTTAGCAATCAAGCCTTTAAAGCTGGCAAGAAAATCTTCAAGTTGCATTGCGCTATCACTAACTCCAAGTTCAAGCTGTTCCCTAAGTGCGCGCAAAGTCCCAATAAAATCTTTCACGCCGTTTGCATCCACAAGAATGAGCCCCTCACTGGCGTCGATTTTGGATTTTAAATCCTCATATAAAGCACTATCGGAAACAACCTCGCCACCATCGGCCCAAGCCGTTGCCGTTGTGATTAACAAACGATCATCCGTAATCCCATAAGCTATTTCTATTGGCGTAGCCGTAACAACCGCAGGCAATGGTGATTCTTCGTTGCGAGGGATTGCATTTAAATCAAGCTCTAGCCTGTTAAAAGTGGTCCCATCAATCATCACCGTGTCTTTTGTGATTGCTCCCGGCAAGGCACTTTCCAGCATAACCATAAGCCCGGAAAGCTGTCCGTCTAATTTATCCAAAAAAGTCTGCGCCAAGTCGGCATTGGAACTCACGTCCGCATAAATGGAAATTCCTGGCACAATACCCTCAATATTTTTGTGCAAAGCAAGCACGTAACCCTTATCCAAGAAACTTAAAATGTCGTCCTGCAAATCCATTCCAAAATACGAACGCACGGAAGTCTCCAGGGAATCGATTGCCCCGGTATCATCGCCAACCTCAAGAACTCTCTCTAAACTTTGCTGGATTCCATAAGATTCCATGTATCCCATTAGCCCGTCTGCAGGCACTTCGGATAGCAAATAGGGTTTGAATTTTGGAACTGAATCAAAAGTAAAATCTGCTTCCTCAGCCTTCTCTTTGTTGGCTTTAACAAAAACATCAAAGGCAAATCCATCTTCCTCGGCCTTAACATAAAGTGATTCATAATCAATCAACGAAGGCACATTGCTTATCCCAAGTTGCGTAGGCAAAGAAGCAACTTCCGCGATGTAAATTTGTGGATACATCACTCCATAAAAAATGCTTTCGCCGGCACCATTTTCAATTGCATCTTGATAAAGTGGATAAGCCCATAAACTTGTGTCTTGGTCTTGCTTAGTCATGGCAAGTAAATTCGCGGGATCATTAGTCATTAAAAATAAATCTTGATAAATGCTTGCATACCATTTCCCACTAGCATCCTGATAAACATCCATGCCGGAAAGTGGCTCGCTGGTTAATTTTTGTGCCGTAACCAAAGTTTGCAAAAGAGTCTCTAATTGATCCGCATCCTGCAAAGTCAAAACTGCAAAAGAAGAAAGCGTAGACCCTGTTGAGTCAACATCTCCAGCTACTTTTTCTGAAGGTTTTGCTCCATAAACAAAACGATATTTATCACCAAGCGCAGGCTTTAAATCGATATCGTAATCAAGCCCAAGTCCTGCCATTTGAGTATTAAAACTTTTTGCGATTACTTGTGAAAGCTGAGCGTCTTCACCCAAGCGAGAATCCAGATTTTGAAACGCAAGATATTGATCCTCGTTCAAAAGTGAATAAGAAAAAACAAAGCCAAGATCGTAAGGCATATAAGCCTCCGGCATTAGTCCGGATGCACTTTTTTGTGCACTAAAATCACTACTACTATCGGACCCACAAGAAACAAGCCCGAGCGCCAACGTAAGAAGTGCAAAAACAAAAGTCTTTTTAAAATTAAGCATGTGGAAAAATTAAATAAACTACAGTGCGTAAACTATCACGAAAATATCGCCTCGTGAAGCCCCGAATCACCGGCAAGTTCCGGATGAAATGTTGCGCCAAAAACATTCCCCTCCCTAATCAGCACAGGCAAGCCCTCATAAACCGCCAAAACCTCCACCTTCGCCCCAACAGAAATGATTTTTGGCGCCCGAATAAAATGCCCTTTAACAGAAAATTCGTTTACAAATTTTTCCACACTAATCTCCGCCGTAAAACTTGCGAGTTGCCTGCCATAAGCATTTCTTGCAACGGTCGCATTAAGAAGCCCATATCTGGCAAGCAAAATCAGTCCTGCACACGTTCCAAAAACCTTAAATTGCCCGCCAATAACGGAAGTCTCATCGCGAACTCGCTTAATCAACCAATCTTTAAGCCCATATTTTTGCATAAACAAGTCCATGGTCGTACTTTCTCCGCCCGGGATAATTAACCCGGTCAAATCCCCAACATCGTCCAAAGACCTCACCCTTTTATGCAAAATTCCAAGCTTGTCCAAAATCTCTTCGTGTTCCAAAAACCCACCTTGAATTGCAAGTATGCCAATCATAATCCGCGCTCTTGCATGTGAGTTACTAAAGTATCGATTTCAAGCCCGGGCATCGCATCGCCAAGGCCTTCGGAAATTTCTGCGAGCCTTTTTGCATCATTAAAATGTATCACCGCCTCCACAATGCTTTTTGCCATTTTGGAAGGATTTTTAGATTTAAAAATTCCGCTTCCCACAAAGACTCCATCCACTCCAAGTTGCATGCAAAGAGCTGCATCCGCAGGAGTAGCAATTCCACCCGCCGCAAAATTCACGGTAGGCAGTCTGCCAAGCTTCATAACCTCTTCCACAAGAGCAAGTGGCACGCGCATTTCCCAAGCCTTTTTCTCCAAATCAGCATTCGCCAATGCCAAAATTTCATCACGAATAGTTTTTATGTGGCGCACCGCCTCCACAATATTCCCGGTCCCCGCCTCACCCTTTGTACGAATCATTGAGGCCCCCTCATGTATGCGTCTTAACGCCTCCCCCAAATTTCTTGCACCACAAACAAACGGAACTTTAAATCCACTTTTCTCTATATGGCCGAATGGATCCGCTGGCGTTAAAACTTCACTTTCATCAATAAAATCCACCTCAAGCGCTTCCAAAATTTGTGCTTCAACGCTGTGCCCGATCCTAACTTTTGCCATCACGGGAATCGTAACCACAGCTTGAATCGCTCTAATCATCGCAGGGTCGCTCATGCGGGCAACTCCACCTTGCGCACGTATGTCCGAAGGCACTCTTTCCAGCGCCATAACCGCACAGGCACCCGCATCTTCTGCAATTTTTGCTTGCTCCGGAGTTGTAACATCCATAATCACGCCCCCTTTAAGCATTTTGGCTAAACTAAGCCCTGTTTCGTTCATAAAAGATTTTTTTAAAGCGAACCTAGAGTACTTTCCAAATCAAAAAAACTCAAGTAGCTAGACCCGCCTCGCCCTACATGTTTTAATGATTAACGCATTCTTACCACGAACAAAATGGCCAAAAAACTCCTCATCGCGTTAATAATCACAAGCGCCCTCTTAGTCCCCGCCTGCGATTTTAAAGGAGATTCCACGAATAAAATGGAAGCTGTTTCCGCCACGGATTCTCTAAACGCCTATGTTGATTTTTTAAATGCCGGCAATGACCAAATGTCTATGCTAAAAAATGACGTGTACTACTATTTTGAGTCGGATATGAATGATTACTCAAATCTCGGTTCCGAGCCGTCTTTTTCTTGTGCCTTTAGCATCTACGATTACGCCAATTTAAAGAATCAAGTTTTAGATCCGCAAGGCTTAACTCCCAAAGAAACAATGCAACTCACAAGCGCCGTACAAGATATGATTACAACAATCGACAGTACGGAAAAGCTATGCAAAGAACTTAGTATCTACGTAACTGCACAAGATTATAAAGAGGATGATTTTGCTCAAGGGCAAACAATGATCACGGAAATCTATGCAAATATAGAAACGTACTACCTTTACCACGAGGAACTTTTGACCTACACGGATGAACTTTTTGATATTTATGACACTTGGGTTCCGGACCCAACCGATCCGTCCAGCGTGGGGCTCGGCTACATCAGTGACGATTTGGATTTTGCAGAAACGGTTTTTAACGTTATGGAAGACTCTTATAGCAGTAGCTCTTTTGATAAATTAGCGGAGCTACAAGCCTCTTACCAAAATTTAGACTCCAATGTAAGCACACACATTGATGCAAACGCACCGGCAATAACTGATCCTTACGTTCTTGAGCAGTACAACACTTTTTACGATCAAATGACTATAACTTTCTTACCAACCGCAAAGCGTTCACTACGTAATTTTACAGATCAAAACCTGGAAGCCCTTTATACAGATTATTACGACATTCTAGCCTCTTATAACTCCTTGGTAGACGACTATAACTACTACCTGGATTCAATGGCGGAGGGGTACTAAACCGCAGTCACAGCCTCTAACTCACCATGAGTTAAACCGGCTCGTACTTTGACTGGTTCTTTTTGCTCCTCTACCGTCTCTGACGGTACGGAAGGCTCATTATGTTCAGCTAATGCTCTAGCCAAAACAGTTCTGTCTTCCGGCATTAGATAACCACCTTCATCAAGCCTTGTAGCAAGTTGGTAAGAACCAGGTCCCATATAATATTTTTTAAAGAACCTCATCTTAAACACAAAATGTCGGCTTGTCAACAGGAAAATTGATGCCGGCGGGGTCTTCCGAATACACGCGTAACAGATCCAGCCCAATAGCCGTGGCACGCGAAGCCTCCTTACGGTCCGCATTATTTACCGCAAACGGATAAAGAACGCTAACAAATGTCCTCCCCACAACAGTGTCTGAAGTAGAAGCCAAGCAGGTCAAAATACAGCCCGGATAGCCCCTCTCGGTAAGATACCGTTCCACTTCCACAATATACGAAGCTTCAGGTTCTTTCACCTCAGTTTCGGCTTTTTCTCTAAACCCAATCAAGCCAACCGGATTATGGTCCTTACACGCCTGATCAATAACGCGTTTTGCTCTCTCAACTTCATTGGGCAAAGTTACCCCCACAACCGCAACATAAATACAGAATTTAACAATTCCTACACTAAGACACAAGCTCGGAAAGGCCACGTATCGTGCTCATAACGGCATTAGCCTGTGGATCAACAGGCGCAAAAGGTACACACACAACAACGACTGGCTTAAAAGCGGTACCGCCCATACTCAATTGACCAATTTGATCTGTCGAATATATCTCACGCAATACGCTCTGAGTATCACCAGTATTATTCATACAAAGCCCAACAACAATCGCCGGCTCATGCTGACGAACGGCCTTTTCAATGACACTTGGAAACAGACCCCAATCTATCGGCAATCCTACCTTAAAAATTTTAAACCTAAGACCTTTCCGAGATTTAAAAACAGCCCCATTCAACCCTTTCATAATTTGCTCAGGCACACCCAGGCATGGCAAATCGCTCTCAATAAAACCAAAAAGCAAAACATTTCTTTCTTGTTCCTGCATGAGCAAAACTTAGCACCTCCCCACTCAAAAGTATCCCCTTATTTTTCCTCAGATTTGACTAAAATAAATTTTCATGCTCAAATATACTTACCTAAACCTTACACGACATTAAAAAATGGAAAAATCATCCAAAGGAGAAAATTTATTTGAAAAATACAAAATCCGTCCGGTAGATCGCAAAACGCAATGTCAAGAAATATTAAAACACTTCAGCATCATTCGTACGGATGCAAGCCCGTCACATGCGCAAGCGCTATCACTATTCATAGCAAAAATCGGCCTAATAACAAAAGCACGCATAACTGAACCGGCCTTTGTAAATCTCAATTCTGCATTGCTTGCGCGACCAAAAATAGACCTCGACGCAACATTAACAACAACCATCACAGAATTATTCGAAAGAACAGTAGAGCCTCAAAAAGTTCTAGAAGGGCAGATCACGCCCCGCCAATTGGCAGTAATAACATTAAAACTTGCACTCGACTATGCCAGAGCACAATTCCCAAAAATCAATTTCAGTGAAAATCCTTTAGATTTTCTTGCCATACCGATTGGCTTAGACGCAAGCCATGCAATTGGATATTGCTTGGGAATTTTTGAAGAAATCGCCACAAAAGGCGTGGAAGTGGAAGATATCTTAAAGCTTTTTGAAGAGCTTATACCACAAATTTTTCGCGCAGACATTAGAGGCGCATTGAGAAACGCCACAAAAAACATTGACGCCATAAAACGGCCAGGACCCGTATTAATAAACGTAGAAACAGACGAGCCCCTAACAATTGAAGAGGAATTACACGAGATAGCACATAGAATTGAGCAGGCTTTGATACACATTCCAAAGGAATACATGGCAGACCTCATCACAGAAGCAGAAACACTCACGAATACAGCCTTGCCGGACTCAGACAATTAATTAACTTGCCGTCGCCCCAGTATTCACAAAAGGGAGAAAGGCAGGTCAACCTTTTTGGCTTAGCTTAGCCATTTGATAGAGCTGTGGCACTAATTCTCAAAGAACGTTGGAAGAGTACATCCGTGGAAAGCTTAGAATGCTCACAGGTTAAAGCAAATTCTGCATGTACCGCACTCGTTTTAGATGCGGTCGTGGGCTAACAAAAAAAGTCTAAAACATTTTACATCCCTAAGTATGGAGATAGTTGCTTGTTCATGGTATAATTCAGAATATTTTAAAAACACATGAATAACCTTGGCACCACTAGTGGTAATACTGACGATGATGATTCTACCAAGCCTCACCACTTTGAAGATTGCCCAACCTATGCCTCAGACGAAACCTTGTGCGAATATTATTTCGACAAATATAAAAGAGGAAATGAAAAATGGTCTCCGCTGGATTTCCCTTTTTATCAACAGCATTACCAAGACAAACAAACCGATAGAAATTTACGTCTGGAAGCACTTGCTTTACGTATTCTTGCAAGTAGTCGTGCCGGCTTAGAAAACGCAATCTTACCAATGCCAGAAGAAATTCAACGATTGGTCGATAACATAGACGAATGGTTCCAAAAAACTTTTCTCTCTTATTTTGGAATTCCAGCACCTTTGTCACTAAAAAACGTCACGCATGTGACTAATGAAAATAGCGAATATGCTGATCGTACAAGCGGGAAATCTTTTATCGACATAAGAACTTTTTATAAAAACAGAAACGCCTTCGCACACTTGGTAGTGCATGAAGCAATGCATCTATCTTTCAATGGCTTTCATCAAAAAAGACTTGAGGAATCGCTAATTGAACATTTTATTGAACAAATGTATAAAGCTTCTCCTTCACCTGTCTTCAACTACGCACCTGTCTCAGATCAATATGATATGTGGAAAAGAAACTTAAGATCTGTGATCAATGGCTTGCCTGAAATAGAGAAGCGCCTCACCACATATTTTTTAACTCAAGATATTGCCCCACTAGCTGATTATATCAAAACGAATTTAACTCCTGACGTCAGGAGTATGATTGAAACAAACTACTACAGTTCCAACATTCAACTTTTCTTAAATGACCTAGCAGGTGTAACGGCTTAAACTAGCCAAAAACACCAAGCCAATTCCTAACGAAGGGGATTTTGGAGCAATACCCTACGGAGGTTACTTCCAATTTAGATTTGGCTTTCAATTACAGAAAGAGCACTACTACAAAGATTTAGGCGATAGAAAACACACCGTCGAAGAAGTGTTTATAGAAGAAAAAGCCTTGACCTGTTAAACCTGCCTTAATTGTATAAAGACGAACGGGAGACAGAACTATGATTACTTCCTCTCAGTTAACAACTTTAAATCATTTCTATATGGATGCGGTTCTACGCCGACCTTGACTTGTCTAGCGATATATGTTTTGATAGGCCCGACCAAACCTCAAAAAATGAACCTCGCCCAAAAAATTGTCGACAAAATCCCCACAAGTATCTTGCTACCAGCAGTATTCTCGGCGGGGATGGGAGCGATTGATCATCTTGGACATTCTCACCTGTTAGATACGCCAGAAGCAAAAATGCCTCTTGCAGAAGCACCGATTGGGGAAATAGCAGAACAGGCTAAAGTGTGGATGGCTTGCCTCCATGACGATTTACTCGGAGCAGATGAAGGAGAAAGACCAGTGCCTGAAGGTCTGGACTGCCAGGGAAAAAATGCTTTTTGGGTCTTTATGATTTCTTTTGGAGTTTTATTCCCATTTTATGGATTAAGATCAAACCCAAATACCATGTTAGCTCAAGACGTATGGCAAAAATTAAGAGGTTCATACAGAGTAACAGGTACGGGTGAAGATGGAGAAAAAAGCACAAGCCGATTCTGGGCAGAAGAAAGTGCGGAGCAATGCGATAACGAAATCAAAAAAACAACAGGAGAGCCTCAGTCTCACACAGAACAATGGAGGTGGAACAAAGGCTGGACTAAGACGCAATGGATTTGACCCAAATTATGCCAAAAGAACCCGCATCCCCAACTATAGAAGCCGAAGAAACGCCACGCAAATCATTTTGGGAACGTTGGTTTGGTAAGAGGAAGGAGGAAGAACATGAATCCCGGGATATAGGTAAAAACGGTCTGCTATTTTTCTTTTATTTTGGCTTAGGTAAGCTGTTAAATGCAGTTTATCTTTTTATCTTTGGATCTATGTTTAAAAAAAGGCTTGTAGATGCGGTTCTGTGAA
>Ga0265292_1000567_pt1 | contig 48771 bp, 44 predicted proteins | sample Munlanlewell296A_FD_189080 | JGI IMG/M metagenome (GOLD analysis project Ga0265292, IMG submission 189080) | Leachate microbial communities from a municipal landfill in Southern Ontario, Canada - Leachate well 296A | ecosystem: Engineered > Solid waste > Landfill > Unclassified | place: Canada... | reverse complement strand
CCGCCATCTGCTTTGACCTCGATCGTTACATCCCCGTCAGCGACGACCGGCCCATCGCGATCGAGATATCCTCGCTCTGTTTGATACACGCTGACGCCAGCATCGATGAGCTGATCTATTACCGAGGTGTGCGGGTGGAAGAAGTCGTTTCCGTCGCCTACCGATATGATCGCGACCTCCGGTTTCGTGGCGTCGAGAAATGCCTGGTTCGTGCTCGTGTGACTGCCGTGATGAGCGACCCGCAGCACGTCGATGTCCCCGATGAGCGGTGCAAGCGGAGTTTCCATGTCCGGCGTCTGATACGGCGGGTCGTTGCCCCCGCCTGTTAAGTCTGCCGCGATCAGCATGCGAAATCCCTTATATGATATCAAAAGAGCGATGCTGCGTGCGTTCTCGTCCGGGGGATCTCCGAGATCGATCGCAATGCCGTCTTTGAGCACGCCATCTGCCGCCACAACCTCCACATCGCAATCGCCAAGCCCGATACGGTCGCCGGCAAGAGCGGCGCGCTCGGGAGGAGCGGCCCGCTCCGCGCCGAGTGGAGCGCCATCGCCATATGAGCTGCCTTCCTGTGTGCCTCGCACATATATCTCTCCTTTAAGTGTGATGTCGTCGGCAGTTCCCAACAGGCCGTCCTGGCCGGCCAGCACTTCGCTGAGGCCGCCAGTGTGATCGTCGTGGAAGTGTGTGAGGACTATGTATTCGAGCTGCGCGATCTTTCTGGATGCGAGGGCGGGAACGACCCTGCCGATGCCTGCGCCGACCGGACCAGCGTCTACGAGCATCGCCTCGCCGGAGGGCGCCTGTATCAGCGTGGCGTCACCCTGGCCCACGTCGATGACGAAGATGCGCAGCGGCTCGATTGCGGCGTCATCTCCCTGGAGAGAGCCGGGACGATCAATGCCTGCGGATGCGCCGCGATTGAACGAGGGCATTGGCCCGCATGAGGCAAGACAGAGAGACAATGCGATGAAGGCGCCCCTGCGCATGCGGGGATACACAGCAGGATGCGTGCCAATAAAAAGCCTTTGCCTTTCAGGATGGCAGAGAGACGCAGGTGCCGAAAATCATAACTCACTGCTCGAATTCGCTGCAGCTGAAGAGGGCGGATGAGCGAAATTGCGAGGAAATTTCTTGGCACGCAAATTGCTAATTATGCCGGCATGCATCTTATTGGGATAGCGCTTGCGGTCGCCATGTCCTTTGTGCACGGTCCAGCGGCCAAGGATAAGCCCATCGAACCTGTGCTCCCCCCTGTCATCGAGGTGCAGCAGCGGGCGATCGATTACGCGCGCATCGACCTCGGCGAGGCCGCGAAGTGGAAGAAGCGAGCGCGCCTCGCGGCTTATGTCCCGCGGTTGCAGCTCGAATACGGTCGTCGATTGCGCAATTACGTGAACGTAAACGTGAACGATAATGTCTATGTCGGGTCGAGCGGCGTTGTCGTGGGGCCTGAAGACGGCGCGTTCTCCAGCAACCAGACCGCGGACAACAGCTTTGGCGTACGTGCGATATGGGAGCTTCGCGACGCGGTATTCAACACCGACGTGCTCGCTGCATCCGCGGAGGCGCGCAACATCGCTCGCGAGCGCAACGCGCTCATCGCGGAGGTAAATAAACGATATTATGCGATAGAAAGCACCCCGGCCGAGCTCGCGCTACTCGCCGGGCTGGTTCGATTGAATCCTCGACAGGACAAGGCCATGCACGAACTCTTCCTTAGAAGGGTTGTCTGCGAGGAGTCTGTCGCGGAACTGGACGCGTTCACGGGCGGCTGGTTCAGTGGCCAGCTTCAAGGCCCTATATGCGAAACGTCTATGATTACTAAGAAGGAGGGCTCGCGATGAGAAGAGTCGGCATATGTATATTCATAATCCTGTCCATGAGCGGTTGCGGCCCGCTCGATCTGTCCGGTTTCGACTCGCTGCTCGGCGGACAGCCGAAGGTCGTCTCCGTGAAGCCGGCAGAAGGGGATGCGGTCTCCGCCGATGCGGTCGTTGAGCTTGCGTTTTCCAAGGCGCTCAATCCCTCCACTGTGGATTCATCGACGCTTGCCATTATGAAGGTAGTTGAGGAAGGAAAGACGCACGAGGAGATTGCATCTGATATCGAGGATGGGGATGCAAAGGGCATCGATGGCGTCTACGAGTTCAGGGCGGACGGAGGCTCGGTCTCATTTCGCGCGGGCGAGGCGTACGAGCCTGGCGCAACTTATCTTGTCGTTGCCACGGGAAAGATCATGAGCCTGGAGGGCCTGCCCCTGAACCAGAGGCCTGGAATGTCGCCCAGACCCTTTACCAGCTCCTTTACAGTAGAAGGCATCGCGGAGAACGGCGCGGCAGGAAGCGGGACATCGGGCGATTCGGCCGGGGGTGACAGCGAGACGGCCGGCAACACGGGCGGCAGCGGGAGCGCGACCGGGCCTGCTCGTCCCGAGGCGCTCGTGATCAACGAACTCATGTATGATGCTGCAGGCAGCGACACGGAAGGCGATCTCTTCATCGAGCTCTATGGGGATGCAGGCGGGGATTTATCTGGATACAAGGTCGTCTTCATAAACGGGGCGGACGGCAAGGCCACTGAGACGGTCGCCATTCCCGACGGCACATTGATTCCGGACGACGGCATATTTCTGATCGCTGATGCCAAGACAGGGGCGCCCGGGACGAGCAACGTCTCAGGCGCGGATCTCATAGAGAACTTTGATCCGCACAACAGCCCGGACTGCGTGCAGCTATTGGATGAGAAGGAGGCGGTCCTCGACGCAATGGGTTACGGCACGCCAATCGTCACTCCCGCCTCGAACGGCAAGCCATGCTTCGAAGGGACGCCTGCCACGAAGACGGGCGCAGGCCAAAGCCTCTCGCGAAATGGCGGCCTGGATACCGACGACAATGTCTCAGATTTTGTAGTGCTCCAAAAACCCTCTCCAGGTACGCTCTAAATAATATGTTGTATTGTATTTTCTAATATATAATAAAATACAAATACAAATATTATTCAAAATACCAACACGCGGCTTGCGACAATATAATTAAATTTGTAAAATCAGGGGGATAAGCGCAGTTATTTAATGTGATTTATATGTCGTGTTCAGATGCTGTTTATTTATTAATTAATTATCATCACTTAGATCGCGATCCATATTGCATCAAGTGAAATAGAAAAACTTGTCGCTTGGCAAAAATAGCCTTGCGCACCAAGGGGTTTTATATATACTCCCGCTCGCTTTCAGTGGTGCGAGTTGTACGGTAATGGGCCCGCAGGTGGTGCCCATTTTTTGTTGGCAGGCTTGAGTTTAGGGCTTTGCTGCGAAGATCGAGACGCATGACTATTGATCGGAAAGAGATCCTTGCGAAAGTCGAAGGTCTGGTGGCGCCGGTGCTCGCCAACCTCGGGTACGATCTGATCGAGCGGGAGATCGTGTTTGATTCAGGGCGATGGGTGTTGAGGCTTTTTATCGACAGGGAGGGCGGGGTCACGATAGACGATTGCGTGCGAGCCTCCCACTCGATCGAGGACCTCGTAGCAGTCGAGGATGTGGTTCCCGTGCGCTACGACCTTGAGGTCAGCTCCCCGGGGATATTCAGGCCGCTCCGCCGCCCCGCTGATTTTGAGAAATACGCGGGTATGCGGGTGAGGGTAAGGACGGCCGAGCCGATAGACGGCCGCAGCAATTTCAAGGGCATACTGGAGCGGGTTGAGGGCGGCGCCATCACGATAATCATTGACGGGGATCGTTATCAGGTTCCTATCGACGCGATTGAGAAGGCTCGGCTGGAGCCGGAAGAGCTCCTGCCAAAAGGAAAGTCAAACTGAGGAGGAGAGTCTCATGGCTATGTTTCAGGATCTTGGGCGCGTGCTCGATCAGGTGAGCAAAGACAAAGGCATCCCGCGCGGGATGCTCATCGAGGCAATCGAAACCGCATTCCTCACTGCAGCGCGCAAGAAGTGGGGTCACCTGGGTGAGCTCGAGGCGCATTTCAACGACGAGAACGGCGAGATCGAGCTCTTCCAGTTCAAGACCGCCGTCGAAAACGTCGAGGACCCTAACATGCAGATGGGCCTGGAAGAGGCCCACGAGCTGGACCCTGATGCGGAGCCGGGCGACAGCCTCGGCGTGAAGATGGATCCCTCCGTATTCGGTCGCATTGCGGCGCAGACCGCGAAACAGGTGATCATCCAAAAAGTGCGCGAGGCGGAGCGCAACATCATCTTCGAGGAGTACAAGGGGAGGCTCGGGGAGCTCATCACCGGCATCGTCCGCCGCTTTGAAAAGGGCGATATGGTCGTGGACCTGGGCCGTACCGAGGCCGCGGTTCCGAAGCAGGAGCAGGTGCCGACGGAGAGCTATCGTGCTGGGGAGAGGCTCCAGGGCTTTTTCCTCCGGATAGACAAGGAGGGCAAGGGGCCGGCCGTAATCCTCTCCAGGCGCAACATCGGGCTGCTCATCGGGCTCTTCACCATGGAAGTTCCCGAGATCGCGGAGGGCATCGTGGAGATCCGCGCGGCGGCCCGCGAGCCGGGCGTGCGCTCGAAGATCGCCGTGGTCTCGCGCGATTCGGATGTGGATCCGGTCGGCGCGTGCGTGGGCATCAAGGGTTCGCGAGTACAGAGCGTGGTCAACGAACTCAAGGGCGAGAAGATCGACATCGTGGCGTGGGACAACGAGCCGGCGCGGTTCGTCTGCAATGCGCTGGCACCCGCCGAGGTCGTGAAGGTAATCATCCGCGATCGCGAGCGCGCGATGGAAGTCGTCGTGCCGGATGACCAGCTCTCGCTCGCCATCGGTCGCCGCGGCCAGAACGTGCGGCTCGCCGCCCAGCTCACCGGCTGGAACATCGATGTCTACAGCGAGACGCGCATCGAGCAGGTTGCGGCGAGGGCGCGAAAGGTCCTCTCCGAGATCCTGGGCATCGACGACAGCTCGGCTATGATCCTATATTCGCATACGTTCCGGAGCTTCGAGGATATCGCCAGCTCCGAGATAGACGACTTCAAGCAGGTACCCGGAGTGGGAGGAGAGGCTCTGGAAGGCCTCTACGCAAAGGCAAAGGCGGCGATGGAGAAGGGGCTTTCGACCCAGACGCTCATCGGAGAGATCATTAAGCTGGAAGAGGAAGAGCGCGCCCGGAAGGACGCGGAGGAGGCGGCGGCGCGCGCGATTGCAGCTGAAGCCGCGGAAAAAGAGGCTCTGGCTGCCGCAGCGGTTGCTGCGGAGGCCGCCGCTGCTGCGGAGGCCTCTGCCGGGGACGTGCCCGCGGAAGTCGCAGACGCGCCTGAGGGAGAGGAAGAGGAAACAGAGTAGGTCACGCTGGCAGCGCAGTCGAAAGGAAGGGGTTCATGGTAGTGGAGACGAACAAAGAACATGCCGAGCCATCAGCCGACGTTGTGGAGAGGCGTATAAAACCGACGCTGATCCGCCGCCGCGCAATAAAAGTCGAGACGCCTCCTGAGGCGGAAATTCAGGTTGAAGCGGCTCAGGAAGGCACGCCCGAATCCGCAGTGGAGACCCCGGCAGCGGTCGCTGCACCGGAGCCGACGGAGGTTTCGGCCAAGGCCCCGGCTCCAGTGCAGGAAGCAAAGCCGGCGCCTACGCCGGCGCAGGCGGCACAGGCCGCTGCAACGGCTGCGGCGCAGGGGCCCGACGCCAGGGCGACGGTCGGTCCACAGCTTGCAGCGCCGAGCGAGGCGGAGCGCCGCATAGGAGTCGTGGGCTACATCGATCTCTCCGCAGCGCCCGGTGCCGTGCGCGGCGTCAAGGATGACTGGAAGGATCGTCTCAAGAAAGGGCCCCGCAAGCGCAAGGATCGCGACGAACTCGAGATGGAGGCGATACAGCGTGCCGGCGGACTCAAGCAGTTCATCGGTCCCCATGGTGAGGAAGAGAAAGAGGTCGTCGAGGTCGCAGCGCCGGCTGTCGCGGACCGCGTGTTCCAGCCTGGCCCGGCAGCGAAGCGCAGAAAGACAACTGTTCGCAAGGAGTTCAAGCAGACGCAGATCACGGAACCCAAGGCGATCAAGAAGGTCATCCGCGTTGAGGAGAACATCACGGTCGCGTTGCTCTCGCAGGCGATCGGCGTGAAGGCGTCCGACATCATAAAAAAGCTCATGGCGCTGAACGTCATGGTCACAGTGAACCAGCAGATAGACGTGGACACTGCATCGCTCATCGCAACTGATTTCGGCTTCAGCATCGAGCACACCGCCTTCAAGGAAGAGGATGTGCTGGTGGAGCCTGAGGCCCACGCCTCCGCTGCAAATCTGGAGCATCGCGCCCCCGTCGTCACCGTCATGGGGCACGTCGATCACGGCAAGACGTCGATCCTCGACGTGATCCGAAAGAGCAAAGTCGCGGAGGGCGAGGCAGGCGGAATCACCCAGCACATCGGCGCGTACGAGGTGAAGCACCCCAAGGGAATGATAACGTTCCTCGACACTCCGGGCCACGAGGCCTTCACCACAATGCGCGCGCGAGGCGCGCAGGTGACCGACATCGTAGTGCTCGTCGTGGCCGCGGACGACGGCATCATGCCGCAGACGGTTGAGGCGATATCGCATGCAAAGGCCGCTGGCGTGCCGATCATCGTCGCTATCAACAAGATCGACAGGCCCGAGGCGCAGCCGGACCGCGTAAAGCAGTCGCTCACTGAGCACGGCCTGGTCCCTGAGGAGTGGGGCGGGGACGTGATCTGCGTGAACACATCCGCAAAGACAAAGGTGGGGATCGATCAGCTCCTGGACATGATACTCATACAGTCCGAGATGCTCGAGCTGAAGGCGGACCCGACGATCAGGCCTAAGGGCGTTGTCGTGGAGGCGTCGCTCGACAAGGGACGCGGCCCGGTCGCCACGGTGCTCGTTCAGGAGGGCACGCTCAAGGTCGGCTCGTATGTGGTCTGCGGTCCCTACGACGGCAAGGTCCGCGCGATGCTCGACGCAGAGGGGAAGCCGATCAGGGAAGCGCTTCCCTCCAAACCGGTAGAAATACATGGTCTCTCCGGAGTGCCTTCCGCCGGCGACGAGATGATCGGCGTGACGGACGAGCGCGGGGCACGGCTCGTCGCAGAGCAGCGCCGCATGAAGATGCGCGACCGGGAACTCGTGCGGCCGGTTCACGCGTCGCTCGAGGACCTCGCAATGCATCTGGCAGAGGGCGAGCAGAAGGAGCTGGCCGTCATCCTCAAGGCAGACGTGCATGGCTCCCTCGAGGCGGTGTCGGACGCGCTCACTAAGCTCTCCACTGACCAGGTCTCGCTCAGGATCCTGCTCACGGGCGTGGGCGGCATCACGGAGAGCGACGTCATGCTCGCATCCGCTTCGGATGCCGTTGTGCTCGGCTTCAACGTCGTCGCCGACGGTATGGCGAGGGCGGCTGCGGAGCGCGAGAATATCGAGATTCGAAGCTACAGAATCATCTACGAGATGATCGACGAGGTACGCAAGGCAATGGAGGGATTGCTGGCGCCGGAGCTCCGGGAGGTCACACAGGGCCGCGCGGAGGTCAAGGAGGTATTCCGCATCTCCAAGGTCGGCAGCATAGCGGGCTGCCAGGTGGCTTCTGGCAAGATCTTCCGCTCGTCGCGCGTCAGGCTTATTCGCGATTCCGTCGTCGTGTTCGAAGGGAAGCTTGCTTCTCTCAAGCGCTTCAAGGACGACGTGCGCGAGGTCGCAGAGGGTTACGAATGCGGCATGGGTCTGGACGGCTACAACGACGTCAAGACGGGCGACGTGATCGAGGCCTTTGTCATTGAATCAAAGGCTGCAAAACTTGCATAGTGATTAGTGACTAGTGATTGGTGACTGGTGTGAATGACTCGGCCGCATATGTTTCTGACACTTGCCATTTACCACCAATCACCAATTACAAATCACCAATCACTAATCACTGATGATCGTAGGTATCTGTAAATTGGATCTCCGGATCGACGGATGCCACTCTCTCAAAGAGAAGCGGCAGGTGCTGCGCAGGCTGAAGGACCGCACCGCGAATCAGTTCGGCATCGCTGTCGCCGAGGTAGGCAACCAGGACCTCTGGCAGCGGGCAGAGCTGGGGTTTGCGGTGGTTGGCAACGACAGGCGCATCATAGAGGGGATAATCGAGCGCGCCACGACCTTCATCGAGGATCAGGGCCCTGTAGGCCTCATCGATCGATACACAGAGATCATTAATATATGACCAGACACCTCCCTTATGATCGCTCGGAGCGCGTTGCAGACGGCATCTATCAGCTCGTCGCCGAGTCCGTCGTTAACGACATTTCCGATCCCAGGCTTCTGGGGGTCTCGGTCACTCGCGTCCATGTGACAAAGGATCTGCGCATCGCGCGCATCTACTACCATTCTATCCATTCCTCCGCCGAAACGAAGGAACGCGCGGCGGGAGGATTCAAGAGTGCGGCCGGCTTTCTCAGACGCCTGATCGCTCAGTCCCTCTCCCTAAAATTCACGCCTGAACTTGAATTTTTCTACGACGAATCCATAGACATCAGCGAACGGGTGGACGAACTGATCGCAGGCATCAAGGGGGAGAGCAAACATGAATGACTATGCCGGCATCATCGATCGGCTGAAGGGCGCCGGGCGTTTTCTGGTCGCTTCGCATTACAGCCCCGACGGCGATGGCATAGGCTCTACGCTGGCGCTGGGTAACGTCCTCTCGAAGATGGGTAAGGATGTCGTCCTCTACAACCGCGACGGCGTGCCTGCGAATCTACGATTCCTTCCGGGTGCCGACCGCGTGGTCAGCCGGCTCGATCAGGATCAGGAATTCGATATGACGATCATGGTCGACTGCGCGCAGAGCTTGCGCGTGTCGGACGAATTCGCGGCGCACAAGAAGCTCGGCACGATCGCATGCATAGATCATCACATGCTCGAAAAGACGGAGGCGGAAGTGCTCCTGCTCGACCCCACTGCTGCCTCGGCCGGCGAAGTGGTGATGAGGCTCATGAAGCGGGCCGGGCTCGAGGCGGACGCCGACGTAGCTCAGTGCATCTACACGACGCTCGTAGTGGACACAGGATTCTTCAAGTATTCTTCCACGAATGCGCACGTCTTCGAGCTCGCGGCAGAGCTCGTAAAGGCCGGCGCCGAGCCGTGGGAAGTCGCGAAACATATGGATGAGTCGTATCCCGCATCGCGCATGAAGCTCCTGGCGCGCTCGCTCTCTACATTGGAGATCGATCTGGGCGGCCGGTACGCCACCATGGAGGTCTCCCAGGATATGCTCGCAGCCACGGGCGCCACGATGGAGGTCTCCGACGAGTTCGCTACGTTTCCCAGATCGATCCAGGACGTGGAGGTGGCCGCCCTGTTTCGCGACCTCGGGGACGGCGCGATCAAGGTGAGCCTCAGATCCAAGGACATCGTAGATGTCTCGGCGCTGGCGCGCTCGATGGGTGGCGGGGGACATGCCAGGGCCTCCGGCGTCCGTATGCGGGCAACCATGGCAGAGGCGAAACTAAGGATCAAAACGGCGGTCGAGCACGCGCTCAAGGGCTGAGACTCCAATGAAGGATGGCGTCCTTGTCATCGACAAACCCGTTGGCCCGAGTTCCCACAGCGCGGTCGCGCTGGTGAGGCGCTTAATACATGCAAGCAAGGTCGGGCATCTGGGCACCCTCGATCCTGCTGCCAGCGGGGTGCTGCCGCTGGTGATCAATGGTGCCACCAAGCATGCGCAAAGACTTGCCAGCGACGAGAAGGTCTACGAGTTCACTCTATATCTGGGAATTTCTACCGACAGCGACGACGAGACGGGCGGGGTTATCTCCGAGCAGCATGCTGCGCCTCACCTGCTGGAGGGGCTGAGTGCGCTCCTGTCGCGTTTCACCGGTCGTATTATGCAGCGACCTCCGCTCTTCTCGGCAAAGAAGAAGTGCGGGATGCGCGCCTGCGATATGGCAAGGAAGGGGCAGAAAGTGGAACTTTCGCCGGGGCCCGTGACCATCGATTCCCTGGAGATCATCGGGGTATCGTGGCCCGAGGTCAGGATGCGCATGAGCTGTCGCACCGGCACTTACGTGCGCAGTCTTTGCCGTGACCTGGGGGAGGCCCTCGGTCCGGGCGGTCATGCCAGGGGGATAAGAAGGCTCAAAAGCGGCCCCTATATAATAGATGAAGCGGTGCCTTTGGAGACACTCAGGGCGAACCCGGCAATATGGACGGATCATCTTATCCCCCTGTGAGAATTTTCTTTACAGTGAGAAATTCATGTGTTAGCAGCGCTCCCCACTATGGCACTGGAACAGACAAGGAAGACCGAGGTCATTCAGAAGTTCTCAACCCACGAAGGCGACACGGGGTCTGCAGAGGTCCAGATCGCTCTGCTGTCCGAGCGTATCAACCAGCTCACGCAGCACTTTGGGTCCCACGTAAAAGATCACGCAAGCCGCCGCGGCCTGCTCAGGATGGTCGGCCGCAGGCGGAAGCTGCTCAACTACCTCAAGAAGCACAATGAGGATCGGTACAAGAGCCTCATCGGGGAGTTGGGCATCAGGAAATAGCCCGCGGCTTGGGCTGGGGAGAGTGACCTGATAATTTTTCACGAACGCTCGCCGAAGGCGAGCGTTCGTGTAAGTTATCAGAGAATTCCTCTCCGCAATCAGTTTCAATCCGCAGGTCATTTCCTCACAATTGAAATCATAAGGCGGAGCAGCGCCTGTGGCGCGCTATTTTGCGCGCTGCCGGGAGACCATCGCGCCTGAAAAAAGAATGGAGTTGTTTATGCCGAAGAAAGTCGAAATAAAGTTTGGCGGCCGCACGCTCGTGCTAGAGACGGGGCGGATCGCCAAACAGGCCGGCGGGTCTATCGTAGTCCGCTACGGAGATTCGGTGGTGCTGGTGACGGCACAGGCCAAGCAGGAAGCTGTGGAGGGCCGTGACTTCACGCCGCTCACAGTCGATTACGTCGAGAAGACGTTTGCCGCGGGCAAGATCCCGGGCGGCTTCTTCAAGCGCGAGGGGAGACCCACAACGCGCGAGACGCTGGTGAGCCGGCTGGTCGACAGGCCGATCCGCCCGCTCTTCCCGAAGGGCTATGCGAACGAGACGCAGGTGATCGCGACGGTGCTCTCCGCGGATTTGGATCACGATCCGGATATCCTGGGCGTGATCGGCGCGTCGGCGGCACTCACGATCTCGCCGTACCCCTTCAAGGGTCCTATCGCGTGCGTCCGCGTGGGCAGGGTGAACGGCAAGTTCTGCTGCAACCCCGCAGATGCGGATCGCGAGATATCCGACCTGGACCTGATCGTGGCAGGCAGCCGCGACGCAATCGTGATGGTCGAGGGCGGCGCTAAGATGGTCTCCGAGGAGGAGCTGATCGAGGCGCTCATGTACGCCCACGAGCAGATGCAGCCCGTTATCGAGGCGCAGCTCGAACTTCAGAAGCTGGCAGGCAAGCAGAAGTGGAAAGAGGTGACGCCTCCGGACACGAGCGAGATCAGTGCCAAGGTGCGAGACGCGCTTGGGAATAAACTCGCGGCAGCCGTCACGATCCCCACGAAGATGGAACGCTACGCGGCGCTCGATGTGCTGAAGAGCGAACTCCTCGAGAAGCTCGTGCCGGAGGATGACGAGACAAATCTTGCGGGGCAGGTGAAGGAGGCCTTCTCCGAGATCAAGAAGGAGTTCGTCCGCAAGATGATCCTCGACAAGGGGAAGCGCATCGACGGCCGCGGGCTCACGGAGGTGAGGCCGATCACGTGCGAGGTGTCGCTCTTACCGCGCGCGCATGGCTCCGCGCTATTCACGCGCGGCGAGACGCAGGCTCTCGCCACGGTGACGCTCGGCACAAAGGAAGACCAGCAGCTGATCGAGAACATCACCGCGGAGTACTACGAGAAGTTCATGCTGCACTACAACTTCCCGCCGTTCTCGGTGGGCGAGGTCAAGTTCCTGCGGGGACCCAGCCGCCGCGATATCGGCCACGGCGCACTGGCCGAGCGTGCCGTCCGCCGCGTGCTTCCCTCCGAGGAGGAGTTCCCGTACACGGTGCGAGTGGTCTCGGAGATCCTCGAGTCCAACGGCAGCTCGTCCATGGCAACGGTATGCGGCTCCACGCTGGCGCTTATGGATGCGGGCGTTCCCATCAAGGCCCCGGTCGCGGGCGTGGCGATGGGGCTCATAAAGGAAGACAGCCAGACCGCGGTCCTCACCGACATCCTGGGCGACGAAGATCACCTGGGCGACATGGACTTCAAGGTCTGCGGCACGCGCGAAGGAGTCACAGCGCTCCAGATGGACATCAAGATCAGCGGCATCACCCGCGAGATCCTGGGAAAAGCCCTGCGCCAGGCGCGCGACGCCAGGATTTCGATCCTGGATCACATGGATGCCACTATTGCGAAGCCGCGTAAGGAGCTTTCGCCATACGCGCCCAAGCTCACGGTCATCAAGATCCCGGTCGATCGGATCGGCGATCTCATCGGCCCCGGCGGCAAGAACGTGCGCAAGATAATCGAGGAGACGGGTGCATCGATCGACATCAACGACGACGGAACTGTGGTCATCGGCGCAGTGGACCAGGCCTCGGGCGACAAGGCGATCAAGCTCGTGAAGCGCTGCACCGCCACACCCGACGTAGGCAAGTACTACAAGGGCAAGGTCGTTCGCATCGCGGACTTCGGCGCGTTCGTCGAGATCTTCCCGAAGGTCGACGGGCTCCTGCACATCTCGCAGATCGAGGAGCACCGGATCAAGCAGGTCTCGGACGTGCTCAAGATGGGCGATGAGGTTGTGGTGAAGGTCCTGGAGATCGACCCCGAGAGCGGAAAGATCAGGCTCTCGCGCAAGGATGCGTTCGGGCACGAAGGGGAGATCGAAGAGAACTGACCGCGAGGAGCGAGCGGTCATCCTGAGCGCAGCGAAGGATCCCATGAAAGCATAAGGCCCTGCGGTCGCCCGCAGGGCCTTTTCTCGCTTCGTCGCACTTATACCTTATTGCCGGTCACGGTTGTTTGGCCCGAGCAGGAGTCGTTGCCGTCGGTCCATTCCCAGCTGGAAGATCCGCTAAATGTCGTACTGGTAGCGGTGACATCCGTGCCGGTGATGGTGACAGTGCCTCCACCGCCGGAGTAGGTGCCGTGCCAGTCCACCTGATTGCCCGAAATGGTGCCGGTAAATGTCGATCCGACATTGTCGCCGGCTGTAATGGTAACTGTGACGTTATTGCCGTTCTGGACCGCATCGGCGCTCCATATGGATACCGTGCCTACAGGTACGTTGACCGCGCAAATGCCCGACGACTCTGTAATGGTCTCTGTTACATTCCATGAGCCGGTGACGTCGACGGTCGCGGTTTCTGTTCCTCCGCCGCCGCACCCGGAAACAAAAAGAAGCAAGACCGGAATCATAAACCAAATTACATACAGCGCGCGCGCATTCGCCTTCATGAGCTTCATCTGCAACCCCCTTTCGTCTGTTGTCCTGAGTGAGATTCAATAAATAGTGCTGGGTTCACAGCTTTTCCTTCTGCAGGAAGATCCCCTTGTCCACCTTTACGAAGAAGTCCTGGTAGAACTTCGCGTCGTCGATCTGATGCGCCTCCATCACAGCGCCCAGATTATCGAGGATCTTCTCCTGGAATGAGACGCGCACGCGCGTCTTGTTGCCGAACTCCGTGACGTTTGCAGTGGCGTCGATCACCTTGAGCTTGCGCCAGCGCGCCTCCTCCTTGGGGTTGTTGTTTCCCCACGTCCAGATGTAGCCGGGGCTTCCGCCAAGATCGATTTCTTTGGTGGCTGAGAGGAATCCCAGGTTCGCGTCCGCGTTCTTGATCGTATACCCGTCATCCTGCAGCGTATTGAGCAGCGCCTTGATGACGAGTTTTGCATCCTTTGTGTCGAAATCCCGCGTCTGGAACTCGCGGATCTCGAGCTGCGTCTTTGGCGGGCTCGCCGTGCCCCAGACGCAGCCGGAGACGATGAAGAAAAGAGACAACAGAAGAAGGTTTCGTTTCATAGTTAGTTTCCGATAAAACCCCTCCTTTGTAAGGAGGGGTAGGGGAGGTAGATCAGGCGAGATCTACCCCTCCTATCCTCCCCTTACAAAGGGGGAGAAATGTGTTCAGAATTTCGTCGCGTGATACGAGACCGTCTCAACGCGGCTTCTCTTGTCGAACTTGATTATCACGGTCAGCGTCTTCTGCGTTGATTGCGACCGCCCTGATCCCCAGCTGCCGCCCACGAGTATGAGGGTCCAGTAGCCGCCGCTCTGCGAGTAGGACGCCTCAGAGGCGATCTTGTCATAGATCCAGGTCTCCTTCTCGTTGGCGTCTTTTGTCACGATGTTGGGAGAGCCCAGGGCCTCTGCGACATCTGCCTGCGACATCCCGACCTTTATATCCCTCTGGACCAAGCCTACTGTCAGCTCCCGTTCGTTGGCCGTGACGGGAGCCTTTTGGACGCAGGCCGAGATGCAAAGCGCTGCAACCAGCATCGCTGCAATTCCGATCCTTTTCATAAGGCACCCTCCTTTACGAGCGCACGAACGCACGAACGCACCAATTTATTTCTTCGGAAAATTTCCTTTGACCATCTCCTGATGCAGCCGGTTGACCTGCACCCGCGTCTCCTCGATCGTGCCGTCGTTGTCGATCACGGCGTCCGCTGCCGCGACCTTGCGCGCGAGCGGATACTGCGCCCCCAGCCTCAGCATCGTCTCCTCGCGGGTCATGCCGAACTTCTCCTTGCAGCGCTCGATCTCCTGCTCCTCGTTGCTGCGGACCACTATCACGGCATCGAACTCATCTTCCCACCGCGCCTCGAAGAGGAGGGGGACCTCGACGAGGACGAACTGATGCCCCTTGCGCGCGTAATCTGCCACACGGTGCTCGATCGCCTCCTTCACGTGCGGATGTATCACGGACTCGAGGAACTTGCGCTCGATCGGGTCCTGAAAGACGATCCGTGCGAGGGCTGCGCGATCGATGACGTTGTCGTCGCGCATCACCGTCCTGCCATAGCGTTCGAAGATCGCTTTCCAGGCCGCGCTGTGCGGCGCGATGACCTCGTGCGCGATCTCGTCGGCGTCCAGCACTGGCACCCCCAGCTCGCCCATCATCCAGGCGACGGTCGACTTGCCGGTGCCTATGTTACCGGTCAACCCGATGACCTTTGTGTGATTTTTCATTAATACCCCTCTTATTTCGCGCTTACTGTCTCATCAGATTTTTGTTCCGGACCCGCCTTCAGGCTCAGCAAAATTGCGATAAGGGCGCGCGTCGAGACATCGCCCATGCCGACGAGCTTCTCGATTTCATCCCCTGATTCCGCGCCTGCCGGCTCTGACAGGATCTTGAGCGCCAGCTCCGTGGCCTGCTTCCACTCGGGCGACAGCATCGCGTGGACCTGCTTGATCGGCGGGTTCTCCTGCTCCTGCTTGCCCATGGTCCATGAGACGGATTCGGCGAAGTCGTCCATCTTCCAGTCGCCGCCGATCTCGTCCTTCGCCTTTATGAGTTTATCGAATATGCCCGCGCGGTCGGGGTGGCACTCGAGCGCCTTGCGATATTGAGCCAGGGCCTTCTTGGGCTTTCCCTTGCCCATGAGCTCATCGCCCATGCTCTCGTGCTTGGCCGCCTTCTCCGGGTTAGATTTTTTTGTCATTCTCCCTCCCGCGACTTGCGGTGCCGCTCTATTGCCTGCTGTACTGAGGCGGGATTTTCCACTATTTCGCGTGCAAGCGCAAGGAGTCCTTCCTTGGTATTCTGCAGAGGTTCGTCCAGCACCCGTTCAACGAGCTCTGCCAGTATTGCGCCCAGGGCAGGCCCCTCGGGGATGCCGATCGCCATGAGGTCATGGCCGTTGATAGCCAGATCCTTCGGCCCGAAAGGCGGCTTCTTGGCTATCTCTTCCTTGATTCGCGAGCGGAGCCGCAGCACGCCCTTGATTCCATGGGGGTGCTTGCCTCCGCGGTTGTCAGCAATTCGCAGGTCGAGGAGCGGGAATATGAGATCCACGCCGACCTTTGCCACAAAGCGCCTGATCGCGCGGTCGGTAAACGACGACTTTGTCTCGAACATGTGGTTCTCGATCAGCGGCAGGACGCGCTCCGCTGAGACGCCGATCGTCGAGAGCTTGAGCCTGTCGATGATCTTGCGAGTGAGCCTTGCCGACACGAGCTGATGGCCGAAGAACACCACGCGCTTTGACGGGGCATGGAAACGAGCAGTCCTGGCCTTCCCGATATCGTGGAGGAGCACCGCGAACATGAGGTTGAGGTCGCCCCGGTTCTCGACGACCTCGTCGCCGCGGGCAGCGTCGAGCGCCCTCATCGTGTGGAAGAGCACGTCGTCGCCCGGCTGCTTGTCCTGCTCTATACCCTTGACCGCGACCAGCTCCGGCAGCACGTGCTCGAGTATGCCGGTGCGGAGCATGAGATCAAAACCGATCGACGGCTTCTCGGCCGTCATGAGCTTTGCCAGCTCGATGCCTATGCGCTCCGCAGACACCGTGGCGATGAGCGGGGCGCATTCCTTCATGGCCTCCCACGTCTCAGGCTCGATCTTCAGGTTGAATCGCGCGGCAAACTGTACCGCGCGGACGAGGCGAAGGGGGTCTTCCTCAAAAGCCCTCGGGAAGACCATCTTGAGAATGCGGCGATCGAGATCGGCCCTGCCTCCGAACGGATCGATCAGCTTTCCGTCTTCGAGGGAGAGCGCCATGGCGTTGATCGTGAAATCGCGGCGGCCCAGGTCCTCTTCGACCGGCATCTCAGGGTCATAATCCACATCAAAGTCGCGATGCCCGGTGCCGGTCGAGCGCTCGCGGCGCGGCAGCGCGATGTCGATCGTGAGATGCGGCGCTGCATTCGGTGTGAACTTGATGACGCCGAACGATTTGCCGACCGCCGCGACCTTGCCGCAGCGGGCGAGCAGGGCGGATATCCTCTTCATGCTGAGGTGGCGGCAGAGCAGGTCGTGGTCTTTTACGGAACGGCCCATGAGCCTGTCGCGTACCGGGCCCCCGACCTCGTACACCTCGCCGCCCGCCTCACGGAGAGTGCGGAGAAAGACGGCGACGTCGCTGTTGATTTGGGTACTCTGCATCGCGGGAAATTGGATCCTTCGACTCCGCCCCGATAATGTGTCAAGGGCATCAGCGGGGCTTCGCTCAGGATGAACGGTCGAGGATGCTCCCCGACCGTTCACTTTTCTTCCTTGAGATAGCTCACGACCTTTGCCTTCTCGGCCATTTTCATCATCCACGCGCGGAAAAATTCGCTCCCCGGCCACGGGCCGGCAGAGGCCTTTCCAGGCTTGACCATCTCGACCAGGTGCACGACGTAGAATTTGCCGCTGCGCTCGATGGGCTTGCCTATGACCGGATGCTCCTTCGTGAGCATGAAGATATTCTTATAGTCTTCAAACGTCCCCTGGCCTTCGAGTATCCCTGCGCGCTCTCGAACCGAAATTGGCCCGACTTTCTTTGCGGCGAGCTTTAGCGGGGTCAGCATGCCTTTCCATGAGCGCGGATCAGCGGAGATGAGCATCTGTGCCGCCTGGGTCGCTTCCTCTGGCGACTTGACGGCACCGGATTCGGTCATCGCCTTCGGATCGAATACTACGACCTCGAATGTCCACGACCCGTTGTCGGTTTGGGCCTCCAGCTCCTTTTTCGCGATATCGCGATCCACGTTCTGGAACGTGGATTCCAGGGCCTGAGAGCGGAGGTCCTGCAGGATCAGCCGCTCGTAATCCAGGCCAAAACGATTCCTGAAGTAGGGAAGAAACTCATGCTTATAATGGATGGGATCGAACTCGCCGTCCTTCTGCGCCGCCGGGGTGCTTCTGATGGCATCCGCCAGCTCCGCATCCGGGATGACAATGCCCATCGCATCCGCTTCCTGCTGCGCAAGCTCCCTGCCCACCATCTGCTGCATGGTCGCTGATTCAGCCATCTTGCGGCCGAATTCCGGCATCTCCTTGCCCTGGAACGATGCGCGAAGCCTCTCGTAGTTGCGGTCAAGGAAGAACTGGTACTCGGGCGTGGGGATGGGGGACCCGTTTACGCTGGCGACCGCGCTCACGTCACCGATCTTGCCTGTTCGGGAGGTCTTCCGCATCGAGCTGTAGCCGAAAAAGAAGACAAATGAGATAACGATCGCCCCGAGGATGAGCTTTATGAGCCAGGATGAGGCATGTTTTCGCAGGACGTCGAGCATGAAAGGACCTCCGTGGTCGGAGGGGTATTAGCCCCTGTTTGACCTGCGGCCTCCTACCTGATGAGTTCTTATAAATCAACAATTTTGTTGATCTTTCAAAAGTGACCTGTTAGACGGGGCCGTTCAATTTACAATTTCAAGCAATCCATCATAAACAAATTTAGGGAGCATCGATAATTATGATTTTAGACCCAATACTCGGGTTCTTCTCCAACGACCTCGCAATCGATCTCGGCACTGCCAATACCCTCGTCTATGTAAAGGGCAAAGGCATAGTCGCCGCCGAGCCGTCCGTGGTAGCTATTCAGCGCGACCAGCGCGGCATCAAGCGCGTGCTCGCGGTGGGCAAAGAGGCCAAAGAGATGCTGGGCCGCACGGCCGGTACGATAGAGGCGATACGCCCTATGAAGGACGGCGTTATCGCCGACTTCGAGGTGACCGAGGCGATGCTGCGCTATTTCATACGCAAGGCGCACAATCGCAAGATGCTCATCAGGCCGCGCATCATAGTCTGCATCCCGTTCGGAGTCACAGAGGTGGAGAAGCGCGCGGTGCGCGAATCCGCAGAGAGCGCGGGTGCCCGCGAGGTATATCTCATCGAGGAGCCTATGGCCGCTGCGATCGGAGCGGGGCTGCCGATCACCGAGCCGTCGGGCAACATGGTTGTGGACATCGGCGGCGGCACCACGGAAGTCGCGGTGATCTCTCTCGCCGGCATCGTCTTCTCAAAGTCGATCCGCATCGCCGGCGACAAGATGGACGAGGCGATAATCCATTACATCAAGCGCAAGTACAACATGCTCATCGGAGAGCGCACGGCCGAGGCTGTGAAGATTGCCATCGGCACCGCTTATCCGGACGGCGAGATCCGCTCCATGGAGATCAAGGGCCGAGACCTCGTGGCGGGCGTGCCCAAGACCCTCGAGATCCACTCGGAGGAAGTGCGCGAGGCAATCGTCGAGCCTGTGAACGCAATCGTGGAGGCCGTGAAGATCACGCTTGAGCGCACGCCTCCTGAACTCTCTGCTGACATCGTCGATCGCGGCATCGTGCTCACGGGCGGCGGCGCGCTGCTTCGCAACCTCGACATACTGCTTCGCGAGGAGACGGGGTTGCCGGTGATCGTCGCAGACGATCCACTAAGCTGCGTGGTGCTTGGCTCGGGCAAGGCGCTGGAGCGGCTAGACGTATTCAGGGGCATCACCGTCACCTGAATCGCAAAACCGTGCGTTGGTGCGATCGTACTCTCGTGCGATCGTAAAACCTGTCCAAGGTATTACGAACGCACGAACGTACTATCGCACGATCGCACGGGTTTTTAATGGCGCTGATCCAGAAAAAAACAAGACTTCTTCCCTTCATTATACCCGTCATACTCGCGCTCATTTTTTTCTCGCTTACCTCTCTGCAGATGCGCCGTGCGCCGTGGTATGAAGAGGCGTTCTGGAACCTCGTCTCTCCGCCGCAGCAGTTTGTGAGCGGCATCATCGGGGGAGTCAAGGGCGCATGGCAGCGGTATGTGTCGCTCATCGGCGTGGAGGAGGAGCGGGCGCAACTCTCCAGGCGCGTCGCCGAACTCGAGGGCTCGCTCATGAGGCTTGGCGAGACCGAGGAAGAGAACAAGAGGCTCCGCGCGCTGCTCGACTACAAGGAATCCCTCCCACAGAAGACCGCCGCAGCCAGGGTCATAGCAAACGATCCTCGTGCGGAATTCAAGAGCATAACTATAGACAAAGGCTCGAACGACGGCGTGCAGCCGCTCATGGCCGTGCTGGGTCCCCGCGGCCTGGTCGGCAGGGTCGGCACCGTGACGGCTGGATATTCGAGGGTGCTCCTGCTCACCGATCCCAACAGCTCCATAGATGCTATGGTGCAGCGCTCGCGAGCGCGCGGCGTGGTCCAGGGTGCCGCATGGCGCACCGAGCTCAAGACCGGCTTCTACATTGCGAGGCTTGAGTACTTAAGGCGCGTGAGCGACATTCGCGACGGCGACGTGGTTGTAACCTCCGGGCTGGACAGGGTCTTTCCGGCCGGCATTCCGATCGGGACTGTGACCGATATCTCCGCATCGCGCTACGGCGTCTTCACGGAGGCAAATATTATCCCGTTCGAGAACATGGCAGAGTTGCAGGAGGTGCTGGTCATCCTCAGCACTGCTGAGCAGTCCTCGCCGGACTTCGCTATGGAGCGGTAGATGCGCTTCTTTCTACTCATGGCAGCCTATGGGCTCGCTGCGGTCGTGTTCGAGACCACATTTCTTGCCGGCTGGCCCGCGCAGATGCTTCGGTTTGACCTCATCATACCTGCAGTGGCTGCTCTCTCGTTCTATCAGGAGCGGCGCATGGCGGTGCCGGTGATCGTGTTCTACGGCATACTTGTGGACGTTTCATCGGGCGGGCCGTTCGGCATGTCCGTTCTCTCGTACCTAGTCATCTATTCTTTCGTGCGCGCCATCATCGCGAAGATCTCGTTCCAGGAGGGGATCGCGCTGCTCTTCTGGGTGGCGATCTTAAGCCTCCTCGACAAATTCGTGTGCGCGCTCGTCATGATGGTATCGACCGGAAAGATGACCGTGCCCGGGATCATGATCGAACGCGCCCCTGCGCAGGCGCTCCTCGACGCAGCGGGCGGCCTTTTTATCGTCCCGCTGCTCACGCGTTATTGGGGTCTTACCTGGGAGAAGATTCGCAAGCCCAAGGGGCTGCAGTGGCGTGAGATGCCGAAATAAAAATGACTAATGACTAAATCCAAATATCTAAACAATGTCCAATGACTAAATCAAAATGCCCAGATAATGTCGCCATTGAGATTTGTTTGGTCATTCGTCATTGGTCATTAGGATTTGTTTAGGCATTTGGATTTTGGATTTAGGATTTGGAATTTATGAGACTAGTTCAAGAATACACACAGGATATCGAGCATCGATTCAAGTACGCGTATATCGCGGTGCTACTCCTTTTTCTGGTCGTCGCCGCGCGACTCTATTACCTGCAGGTCATACGCGGCAACTTTTATCACTTCTTCTCGACTGAGAACAGCATCAAGGCGATCCGCGTGCCCGCCGTGCGAGGCATGATATTCGACCGCCGCGGTCAAGTGCTGGTGGATAACCGTCCTTCCTTCAATGTCGTGGCTGTGCCGCAATATGTAGTCGATCCGGATGGCATGATGAATTCGCTCTCGCGCCTTCTCGCCATCCCCCGAAGCGATATAGAGGCGGCTTGGGAGAAGCGCAGGCTTCAGCCGTCGTACCAGCCACTTGTGATCGAGAAGGACGCGACGATGGAGGCAGTTGCTCTCATTCGTTCCCATAAGAATCCCTGGTACGACAAGCGCGATCCATTCGACCTGCGCGGCGTGGACGTTGAAGTTCGATATGAGAGGACTTACCCGGAGTCGAACATAGCGACTCACGTGCTCGGATACGTACGCGAGATCAACCCGGAACGACTCGAGGCGGAGCGCGAGAAACACCCCGGCATTTACCACATTGGAGATACGGTGGGCATCCGCGGCCTTGAGGAACAATGGGACCGCGAGCTGCGCGGTCAGGACGGATACGAGGAGCACGTGGTGGACGCGGTGGGCCGCGAGGTCGACTACGAAGGTATAGCGTCGCAGCTCGTCCAGCACTACGCCGTGGCGGGTCAGTCCCTGAAACTCACGCTGGATCGCGATCTGCAGGAACTGGCGCGCGACCTTTATGGCGACCGCAAGGGAGCTGTGGTGGCGATCGACCCGCGCGACGGCGCTGTGCTAGCCATGTTCAGCTCGCCTTCATATGATCTCAATCGGTTGGCAGGGCCGGACGGCACACAGTACTGGAACCAGATCGCAGGCGCGCCTGAGAAATATCTCCTGAACCGCGCGATACAGGGAGGCTATCCTCCGGGCTCCACGTTCAAGATCGTCACCGCGACGGCAGCCCTCTCCGAGGGCGTAGTGAAGCCGGATGAAAAGGTCATATGCGGCGGCGCCCTCGTCTACGGCGGCAGGCCCTATCATTGCTGGGCAAAGGGAGGGCACGGCGCGATCGACATACACCGCGCCATCGTCTCTTCGTGCGACGTCTTCTTCTATAATATGGGGCTACGTCTCGGAGTGGATCGAATCGCCAAGTATGCGAACCTCCTGGGGCTCGGCCACAAGACAGGGGTGCCGCTTGCCGGAGAGCGCGACGGTCTAATGCCGACATCCGAGTGGAAGGAGAAGCGGTTCGGCGTGCCGTGGCAGAAGGGCGAGGACCTCTCTATCTCTGTCGGACAGGGCTACGACGTGGTCACGCCGATCCAGAACGCCATGCTCGCGGCGCATATCGCGAACGGCGGCAAGGAGATACAACTGCATCTCGTGGATGAGGCATACGATGTCGATGCAAATCTCACTTACAAGTGGACGCCGCCTGAGGAGAAGCGGATTGCGATAGATCCAAAGGTGCTTGAGACCGTGAAGTCCGGCATGGTCGGCGTTGTGAATGAGGCCGGCGGTACGGCGCACAGGCTCTCGACGTACAAGGTCTCAATGGGCGGAAAGACCGGGACCGCGCAGGTGATCCAGCTCGACGGCAATGCGGTATGCCGCAGCGACATTTGCAAGGATCACGCATGGTTCATCGGCTTCTCGCCCACGGATGTCCCTGAAATCGCGATGGCCGTGGTGGTGGAGCACGGAGGGTTCGGAGCCGCGGCCGCGGCCCCGATCGTGGGCGCCATGATGCAGCGCTATCACGATATAGTGCACGGGACCGCAGGGCAGGGTGAGTCGGGCGAGCGCTCCGCGCTGGAGCTGTGGAAGAGCGTCTCAGGCAATTCCGCAGGGGAGGCGAGCGATAGATGAAGGGCATTCCGCGAAAGTACACCGAAGGATTCAATTGGCCACTTGCCACCGTGGTGTTCCTGCTCCTGGGGATTGGGCTCGTGAACCTCTACAGCGCGGTCTATTTCTGGGGCGAGGGGGGATCCACATCGCTATTCTGGTCGCAGCTCGTTTGGTCAATTATCGGCGTCGTACTCATGTTCTTTGTTATCATAAGCGATTACAGGGTCTTCCAGCGTATGGCGGTCCCGTTCTATGCGGTGGTATGCGTCCTCCTGGTCCTCTCGATCATCATGGGTTCGGCGATACGCGGGACGCACGGGTGGCTCAAGATCGGGCCTTTCACTCTGCAGCCGGCCGAGTTTGCAAAGATCGCATATATCCTGATCGCGGCCAAATTCTTCTCTGACCATCCAAGCCCGGACGGCTACTCGCTCACAGACCTGTGGCGGCCGGGGCTTGCGATGCTCGTGCCGTTTGCCCTCATCATCATGCAGGGCGATCTCGGGACCTCGCTCTTCCTCATCCTTATATTTATCTCGTTGGCCATGTTCGCAAAGGTGCGGCGTCGGACGCTCATAGCGTGCGCTATCGTGGCGATCATAGCTGCAGGCGGTTTCTATACGTTCGGCCTCAAAGAATATCAGCGCAACCGCATCTTCAGCTTCTTCAACCCCGAGGCGGATGTGCGCGGCAGCGGCTATCACCTTGTGCAGTCGAAGATAGCGGTGGGCTCGGGCAAGCTGTTTGGCAAGGGTTACCTCAAAGGCAATATCAACAAGCTCAGGTATTTGCCGGAGCGCCATACGGATTTCATATTCCCCGTATTTGCGGAGGAGTGGGGGTTCGTGGGATCGATCATAGTATTGAGTCTTTACACGGCACTATTAATGATGGGGATCGAGATAGCGTCAAAGGCCCGCGACCGCTTCGGCGCGTTCGTCGCCATGGGGGTGGTGGCGCTTCTCTTCTGGCAGATCACCATAAATTTGGGCGGCGTGCTGGGCTTAATGCCGCTCACCGGCGTTACGCTTCCGCTCATGAGCTACGGCGGCTCGTCGATGGTGGCGATACTGGTCTCGCTCGGCATGCTGTTCAGCATCCATATGAAGAGGTTCATGTTCTAACTGCCGTGACTAGTGAAGGGAAAGCTCCCCTCCTTTGTAAGGAGGGGCTAGGGGAGGTAGGTCCAGTCATTCACACCAATTACTAGTCACCAGTCACTGGCTGAAATCGCTTGCCATTTCGGAGTGTTTTCGTTACGGAAAAGGTCGATTATTATTGATTCAAGGGGGTGACATGGCTGGAAACGTGGTCGAAGTGAGCGATGCGAACTTCAAGCAGGAGGTCCTGGATGCGCCGGTCCCGGTGCTCGTGGATTTCTGGGCTGCGTGGTGCGGTCCGTGTCGTGCGTTGGCACCTACCATCGAGGCAGTCGCGAATGAGCACTCAGGCAAGGTCAAGGTTTGCAAGCTCGATGTGGATGGCAACCCCACGGTGGCAGGGCAGTTCGGGATCCGCAGCATCCCCACGATCCTCTTTTTCAAGGCCGGCCAGAACGTGGGCCAGCTCATCGGAAATGTCCCCAAGGGAGCCATCGACGACCTCATCAAGCGTCATGTGTAATGGTATTATTTTGCGATGAATTAGCTGGTATATATGATCCACTTCTTTAGGGAGTGGATCATTTTTTGAATAAAATCAAAAATCTTGACATTTATGGCTCCATTACTTAATTGATTTTCCAGTACTTTTGAGCAATTCGCTGTGGCTTGATATTGGATACTGAAAACTAGATTGCGAGCCGTCGAGAAGGCTTCAGATGCGAGGCTAACGAAGCAGATGAGGCCTTATCGGCGGCTTGCCATTAGGGCCTTTAGCTCAGTTGGCTAGAGCGCTTGCTCGACACGCAAGAGGTCACTGGTTCGAGTCCAGTAAGGCCCACACTTGAAGACAGTGGAAAGTTGAAAGTTTAAAGTTGAAAGAACACCTTTGGAGAATTGACAAGAGATGGAGAAGGACGACCTAAAAGACATCGAGCTGGAGACCCTCAGGCACTCGGCTGCGCATATTATGGCAGACGCGGTGAAGCGCCTCTTTCCAGAGGCGAAGATCACGATCGGCCCGCCTGTGGAGGACGGCTATTACTACGATTTTGACTTCAAGCGGCCGTTCTCGACGGAAGATCTTGCAAGGATCGAGAAGGAGATGCGCCGGATCGTCGACGCCAAGCTGCCGTTTGTCCGCACCGAAGTCACGCGCGAGCAGGCCAGGGAGCTCTTCAAGGACGAGCCGTACAAAGTGGAAATGATCAATGAACTGCCTGAAGGGCAGCCGATCACTGTCTTCCGCCACGGCGATTTTACTGACCTCTGTCGAGGCCCGCACGTGGAGCACACCGGCCAGGTGGCGGCCTTCAAGCTCATGAGCGTCGCGGGGGCGTACTGGCGCGGCAACGAGCACAATCCGCAGCTGCAGCGCATCTACGGCACGGCATTCCCCACGCAGGCTGAGCTCGATGACTATCTCAAACGCCTCGAGGAAGCTGCAAAGCGCGATCATCGCAAGCTCGGCAGGGAGCTCGACCTCTACTCCACGATGGATGAATACGGCGGGGGGCTGGTACTGTGGCATCCCAAGGGCGGGCGCATACGCGATGCGATAGAGACGTTCTGGAAGGATCAGCATTATAAGAACGGCTACGAGATCCTGTATACGCCGCACATCGGCCGCAGCACGCTGTGGGAGACTTCGGGCCACCTCGATTTCTATCGCGACAGCATGTACTCGCCGATGGATATCGACGGGAACGATTACTTCATCAAGCCGATGAACTGCCCCTTCCACATCATGGTCTACAAGACGCAGATGCGCTCTTACAGGGACCTGCCGCTGCGGTGGGCGGAGCTGGGCACGGTCTATCGCTACGAAAAGAGCGGCGTGCTGCACGGGCTTTTACGCGTGCGCGGGTTCACGCAGGACGATGCTCACATCATCTGCACCCCGGAGCAGATCGAACACGAGATACGCGAGGTGCTGCGTTTCTCGCTCTTCATGTGGAAGTCGTTCGGGTTCACCGACATCAAGGCGTACCTGGCGACCCGCCCGGAAAAGGCGGTGGGCGAGCCGGAACGATGGAACCAGGCGATCGCTGCACTCAAGAACGCGATCGCAGAGGAGAAGCTCGAATACGAGCTCGATGAAGGCGGCGGGGCGTTCTACGGCCCAAAGATCGATCTCAAGGTCAGGGACGCGCTGGGCCGCGAGTGGCAGATGACGACCATCCAGTTCGACTTCAACCTCCCGGAGCGGTTCGACATGGAGTACGTGGGTAGCGATGGCCAGCGGCACAGGCCTTACATGGTGCATCGCGCGCTCCTGGGCAGCCTCGAGCGCTTCTTCGGCGTGCTCATCGAGCACTACGCCGGCGCATTCCCGACGTGGTTGGCGCCTGTGCAGGCGGTCGTCATCACCGTGAGCGACGCGCAGGCCGAATATGCCGCAAAGGTCGCCAAGGAGCTTGCCGCCTGCGGCGTACGCGCGGAGCTGGACGATCGCGGCGAGAAGCTCGGTTTCAAGATCCGCGAGGCGCAGCTCAAGAAGATCCCGTACATGCTCGTCGTGGGCGGTAAGGAAGTGGAGGCGCAGTCCGTTGCCGTGCGCTCGCGCGCAAACGGAGACCTGGGCGTCATGCCGGTCAAGGAATTCGCAGATCGAATAACAGCGGAGATCGCTGAGAGAAAATGTTGATGAAGATCGTCCTGTCCACAAGGTTGCAGGACCAGCAAAGGAGGTGGGATTATTAGACCACCATTTGGTGAAAGGCCCGAGAGGCGCGATGAACTGAGAACCAACCGCCGCATACGCGTGCCGGAGGTCAGGCTCATCGATGAAGAGGGTAATCAGCTCGGCGTGCTTCCGACGCACGAGGCCATGAGGAAGGCGGAGGACGCGGGGCTGGACCTCGTGGAGATATCGCCCATGGCCCGTCCACCGGTCTGCAAGATCATGGACTACGGGAAGTACAAGTACGAGCAGGCAAAGAAGAAGCACGAACAGAAGAAAAAACAGGTGGTGGTCCAGATCAAGGAGATCAAGATGCGGCCCGCCACCGACGAGCACGACTTCCAGACAAAGCTTCGCCACGTGAAGCGCTTCCTGGAGGAAGGAAACAAGGTCAAGATCACGGTGCGCTTCCGCGGCCGCGAGATGGCGCATATGGACATCGGCCAGGAGAGGATGAAGCGCGTCATCGAAGAAGTGAGGGGGCTGGGCGAAGTAGAGACCTTCCCGAAGATGGAAGGCAGACAGCTGTTCATGATGCTGGGTCCGGCAAAGAAAAAAACGTGACTAGTAATCGGTGATCAGTGATCAGCGACATCTGGATTGTCACAAGATTTTACTGATCACTGATCACTAATCACCGATCACTAATCGAGGAGAGAACGATGCCTAAACTAAAGACACGCAAGGGCGCAGCCAAGCGCTTCCGCGCCACTAAATCAGGCAAGATAAAGCGCAAACGCTCCAAGCTCCGCCACATTCTGACATCCAAGACCAAGAAGCAGAAGCGCAGGCTGCGCTCGTCCGCGTACGTAAAAAAGGCGGACCTGAAAAGGGTTAAGCAGCTCTTGCACGTTTGACGGGCAGGACCCATAATTGAAGGAAGGAGAGGAGTATGCCTAGGGCAAAACGAGGTTTCAAGGCGCGCAGGCGCCACAATAAGGTGCTCAAGCAGGCGAAGGGTTTTCATGGCGCCCGCTCGAAGCTCATCCGCACCGCAATGGAGGCGGTGGACCACGCGCTGCAGTATGCGTACGTGGGCCGCAAGCTCAAGAAGCGCGACTACCGCGGCTTATGGCAGACCCGCATAGCGGCTGCTGCTGTGCCTCGCGGCACGTCGTACAGCCGCCTCATGGGCAACCTGAAGAAGAAGGGCTCAGCGCTCGATCGGAAGATGCTGGCGGAGCTGGCGATCAGCCACCCGGAGGATTTTTCGGCGATCGTGGAGTGGGCGAAGGCGGTGTAAAATTACTCTCCCCCTTTGCGACCGAGGCCGGGTACCCACCGAAGGTGGGTGGCCGAGGAAGTACCCGAAGACGATAGTCGGAGGGTGAAAGGGGGAGCTCAAGGGGGTAGATCTTGGTCTACCTCCCCTTACCCCTCCTTACAAAGGAGGGGAGGGGGTAATCGAAAGTGAAGGACCGGCTGCTTTCGGATATAGAATCGCTCAAGCGCGAGGCCATGTCAGAGCTCGCGCAGGTCGCTGACAGCGCCACTGTCGAGGCCTGCCGTGTGAAGTATCTCGGCCGGCAGGGCCTGGTCACTTTCATCCTCAAGTCGCTCAAGGATCTCACCGTTGAGGAGCGCCCCGAGGTCGGGCGCGAGATAAACGCGGCTAAAGAGATGCTGGAGGCGCGGCTCGCACAGCTGCGCGATTCGCTCAAGAAGGTCGAGCTCGATCGCGACGTTGCTGCTCAGAAGTTGGATATCACGCTTCCAGGCCATTGCCTCCCGCGCGGAAGGCGGCACCCCCTAAGACAGACCATGCGCGACGTGCTGCGCATCTTTACCGACATGGGATTCTCGATTCACACGGGTCCGGAGATCGAGACCGACTACTATAACTTCGAGGCGCTCGGAGTGCAGGCGGACCATCCCGCGCGCGACATGCAGGACACGTTCTATGTCGAGGGAGGGTATCTCCTGCGCACCCACACCTCGCCGGTCCAGATCCACGTGATGGAGAACCAGCGCCCGCCCATATGCACGGTATTTCCGGGCGCGGTCTATCGCCGGGACAGCGACGTTTCGCACTCGCCGATGTTTCATCAGGTCGAGGGGCTCATGGTGGATAGCAACATCACCATGCGCGACCTCAAAGGAGTGCTCTCCACGTTCTGCCGCCGCATGTTCGGCAGCGGGGTAGGCGTCAGGTTCCGCCCGAGCTATTTCCCGTTCACGGAGCCGTCGGCCGAGGTCGATATCCAGTGCGTTATCTGCGGCGGATCCGGCTGCCGCGTCTGCAAGCAGACCGGGTGGCTCGAGATATTGGGCTGCGGCATGGTGGACCCCGTCGTCTTCGAGGCGGTGAAGATCGACACGAAGAAGTGGAGCGGGTTCGCGTTCGGCATGGGCGTCGAGAGGATAGCCATGCTCAAATACGCGATCAACGACATCCGCCTCTTCTTTGAAAACGATATGAGATTCCTGGAGCAATTTTGAGATGAGGCACGAGACATGAAGCAGGAGACATGAAAAATTTGATCATACTTCATGCCTCATGCTTCTTGCTTCGATTCATTGAAGCGCGGAGATTGATCTCATGAGAGTGCCGATGGAGTGGTTAAAAGAGTTCGTCGAGATCCGGGTGAAGCCCGAGAAGCTCGCCCATCTTTTGACCATGGGCGGCATCGAGGTCGAGGCCATGGAGCGGCTTGGCCGCGAGACTATCTTCGAACTCGGCATCACGCCGAACCGCGGCGACTGCCTCTCCATGACGGGCGTTGCCCGTGAAGTCGCTGCCATAAGCCGCGGCCGACTCAAGCAGCGCAAATATGCCGTTCCACGCGGCGCAGGAAAACTCTTGAGCCTCGTCAAGGTCTCGGTGAAGAACCGTGGCCGGTGCCTGCGCTACACCGCGCGCGCTATCGAGGGCGTGAAGATCGGGCCTTCCCCGTCATGGATGGCGGCAAGGCTGGCCGCGTGCGGAATCCGCTCCATAAACAACGTGGTCGATGCAACCAACTACGTGATGATCGAGACAGGACAACCTCTCCACGCATTTGACCTGGCAAAGGTACGCGGCGGCCGCATAGAGGTCTCGCCCGCGGAGGAAGGCAGGGCCTTCACCACGCTCGACGGCGTCGCCCGCCTGGTTGAGAAGGGCGACCTCCTGATCCGCGACGGGGTGGGGCCTGTTGCGCTCGCGGGCATCATGGGCGGAGGCGATTCAGAGGTTTCACACTCGACGAAGTCGATTCTTTTAGAGAGCGCGTGCTTCGAGGGTGCAGGGATTCGCCGCACCGCTCGCAGGCTCGGTTTGGCATCGGAATCCTCTCGGCGCTTTGAGAGGGGCGTGGATCCAAACGGCGTGCTCGCGGCGCTGCACCGCGTGACCGAACTCATCCTGGAGACGGCAGGCGGAACGCCTACCGCGGACTGGGCGGACGTTTATCCCGCAAAGGCCCTGCCCAAGCGGATCGCGCTCTCGGAAGGCCTGGTCCGGAGGATTCTGGGAGAGGAGATCCCGGCCGCCTCGATAGCGAAATTGCTCGCGCGCGTGGGGCTATCCTCGGGTCGCCCGGTCAAAGGTCGAGTGTCGGTCCTGGTCCCTACGTTCAGGCAGGATATTACGCGGCCCATCGACCTCATCGAGGAAGTCGCGCGCATCTACGGTTACGATAGTTTAGACGGCAAGATGCCGGAAGTTCGCATGTCGCCCATCGTGCGGCCTCGTTTCATGGAACAGGAAGATGCTGTGCGCGAGGCGCTGGCCGGCGCCGGCATGACGGAGGCCGTGCTGTATGGCTTTGTCGACGAGAGGACGCTTGCCCCGTTTGCCGGGCACGGTCCTCTGCCTGTCCGGATCACGAATCCTCTCTCGCAGGACCAGGGCGTGATGTGCACGACGCTGCTCGCGGGCCTTCTCGATGTCGCGCGTCTCAACGCGAGCAGGCAGCGCGCCGATCTCAAGATCTTTGCGCTCCAGCACGTCTATCACAGGCCCGCGGGAGTCGGTCCCTCGGATGAGCCGCGCTCTTTGGCGGGACTGCTCACCGGAAGGCGAAACCCCGAGGCATGGGAACGCTCGAAGGAGAGGCTCGACTTCTACGATGCAAAGGGCGTTGTCGAGACCGGACTCGAGGCGCTAGGCCTCACGCAGGGGACGATCTATCAGCGAGGCGAGCCTCCGGCGTTTCTCCATCCCGGGCGATTCGCATATGTCCTGTGCGGCAACTCGCGCGTCGGCGTCGTCGGCCAGCTCCACCCGGACGTGGCCTCGAAGTGGGATCTGGAACAGGATGTCTTTGTCTTCGAGCTGCACTTCGATCTCATGGCGGAAAAGTCGCAGGCGGTTGCAACGCGCTTCCGCGAGCTCTCGCGCTTTCCGTTCGTGCAGCGCGACATCGCAATCGTGGTGGAGGAGCGCATCCCGCTCGTGGAAGTGGAGAAGGCGATACAGGAAAGCGGGGTCGAGCTCCTGGACGGTGTTAACATATTCGACATCTACAGAGGCCAGGGGCTGAAGCCCGGCCACAGGAGCATCGCTATTTCTCTTCGTTTCTCGCGCGAAGACCGCACGCTGACCGACGACGAGGTTGTGGCAGCGCAACAGAGGATTATGGCCGAGCTTTCAAAGAGGCTTAAGGCGGAACTCAGGGAATAGACGAACTCAATCCAGGCCGCCGGCCGAACCTCCTCATCGGGGAGGGGGCGCTTGCGGGGAAGGGAGGACGGGATGACGAAGGCCGAGATCATCGAGCAGATCTATGAAAAGGTTGGATTCTCCAAGAAGGAGTCGGCAGAGATCGTCGAGCTCGTGTTCGATACTATGAAGGAGACGCTCGAGCGCGGCGAGAAGATCAAAATCTCCGGCTTTGGCAATTTCGTGGTCCGGCAGAAGCGGCCCCGCATCGGCCGCAACCCGCAGACCGGCCAGGAGATAGAGATCACCGCGCGCCGGGTCCTCACGTTCAGGCCGAGCCAAGTGCTCAAGGCCGCATTGAACAAGGATGAGGTCAACGAATAGATGCAGTTGATTATGTAGGCTGTTTATCGGATGCTCCATTCTGCCTTGGAGGCTGCACGTGGATAGGACAAGGGCGGGAAGGGTCGAGATGCCTGCGATTCCAAATAAGCTCTACTTCCGCATCGGCGAGGTGAGCGATCTTGTAGGGGTCAAACCCTACGTGCTCCGCTATTGGGAATCGGAGTTTACGGACATCAAGCCCTCAAAATCAAAATCAGGGCAGCGGCTCTACAAGCGGCGCGACGTGGAGCTTTTGCTCAAGATAAAGGAGCTCCTCTACGAGGAGCGGTTCACGATCAATGGCGCGCGAAAGCGGCTCAAGGACTTCAGCCGCACCGAAGCGCGCGAGCCGGATGCGGTACCGGAGACGGGCGATTACGAAGAGGCGGAAGAGGTCGGGGATGGGCCTGAGCAGCTGGAAGTCTTTGGGGTATCCGCGGAACATGGCGATGACCAGGCTCATAAGAACGAGGATGATGCCCTCCGGCCCAGGAGTCAGGCGCCAGGGCGCGACAACACGAAGGCGCTGCTCAAGATCCGCCGTGACCTCGAGGAGTTGCTTCACATGATGAAGCCATAGCCAGCCTGGACTAGGGTGCTTGTCCCGACGCGACACAACTTTTTTAACGAAAAAGTTGTCAGTCGCGTCGAGGATCCGCCGAAGTTGTAGTGGCGGACTTGGGGTGCAGCGGGCTTGAGGAATGATGAAATCGGCGATACGGGTTCTTTGCAGAGTCGGGGCGTAGCTCAGCTTGGACTAGAGTGCTTGCTTGGGGTGCAAGAGGTCGCCGGTTCAAATCCGGCCGCCCCGACTGTGCATCGAATCACAAGTCGTCGATTTCATCATTCCTCCCTGAAATCAGCATTCGCCGGTTCCGATAGGTGCGAGACGATGTCAGAGAATGCAAGATCGACTGCCCTCTTTGTAATTCCTCCATTTCCAGCCAGAACTTATCCGGGTCGAACGATGGGGCCGGATTACGTCGGTTCTCATTTGAGGCGGACGTGCACGGAGGCAGGGCATCTCATCGACGATTGGGAGATACTCGATCTCGATGTCGTCCAGCCGACTCAGCGGGAACAAAGGTTAAGAGATAAGTTGAGGGGGGCGCGCTACGCCTTTGTAGGCCTTTCTTATCTGAGCTTTCAGGCCGATGAGGCAATGGCGATCGTCTCCTTCTGCGCGGACGAACTCGATCGCATCGGATGCAGGAAAGGGTTTGGCCCGCAGGCCAAAGAATACACTCCGATAATATGCGGCGGTCGCGGCGTCACGGATGCGGACGAATACGCTGACCTCTATCCGGACGTGGATTTTTTTGTCGCAGGGCAGTCCTTTCATCAGCCGCTGGATTCCATTGTCCATATCGCCCGGCTGATTGCAGAGGGACGCGCTGCGGACTTCGAAGCGAGAAAAAAACTTCCGGGCATCGTGAGCTTTGATCAAGCGAGCGGTCGGCTGGTCTGCAATCCCGCGCATCGCAAACCCGAATATCCTATAGATTTCTATTTCAATAATCTGGAGAGGAAATCGCATCACCCGAAGTACGACTTCGATGTATTTTATGATGCGGTCGATGGCCGGCCCAGGAAGACCGCCCAGGTATATACGCAGCAGGGATGCGGGCATTTCTGCAGCTTCTGTTTTGAGAGCCTAAGGCCCGAGCCCAGCGAGGAGAGGGGCATCGAGAGCGTGGTGAGGGAGGTCGAGGCCCTTGTGAAAAGCGGGTACGAAGGGATTTATTTTGACGATTCGATCTTTACGCAAGACAGGCCGAGGACGTTGCGCCTGATGAAGATAATGGGAAGACTGCATCAACGGTTTGGAACCGTATGGGGCTTCAATACAAGGATAGACGCCCTCGATGAAGGAATAATAGACGCCGCTGCCGAGAACGGCTGCGTCTATAATTTTGCCGGCGTCGAGTCGCTGGTACCGGAGGTCATCGAGGGGATGAATAAGCTTTCGGGAGGGCGCAACCCGCATTATCCGCCGGTGGAAAACGGCGTGGATTATGTGCGCAGGGCAAAAGAAGTCTTCCTGATCATGAAGGCGAAGGGATTGCCGAGCGCTGTCTTCTTGATCTTCGGGGCACCCAAGAGGGTGGAAGGCGGACGCATACTGGCTGCCTCGATCGACGACGACAAGAGGAGCATCTCAGAATCGATATGGGGGCTTCGGCCGCAGTACCTGTCATTTAACATCATGCGGTTCATACCCGACGCCGCGATTTCAAGGATCCCGCTATATCGAGAATACAGGGGCGGCCAGGACTTCAGGGGCGGATTTTATTATGGAAAATACAGGGCAGCGAAGGGATTAAAGATACCTACGACGAGCCACCCAATTTACGAGGCATTTGAATCGGCTGGTGGTCGTTATCCCATTCCTTCAAACATGACGCCCGAAGCGTGTTATAACTTGTTGAAATTTATGGTCGAGCAGGTTAATGAATATTATCGGGTCAGCGGCGAGCGGATAGTCATCAAGACCGATGAAAATTTCGCGAAAAGGTATCTTGCCAGGGAAACCAACGGATACTACCAACTGACGGAATTCGAGAAGATCATATGATAAATCTCATGAAAACGATTCGGGACGACTTTAAGATGATCTTTGAGCGCGATCCAGCTGCACGCTCCCGGCTCGAGATCGTCTTTTGCTATCCCGGGCTACATGCCCTTATATTACATAGAATTGCGCATGTGTTATGGAGGCATCACTTTAAACTTTTGGCGAGGATAATATCGCATTTTTCGCGCTGGATTACGGGCATAGAGATCCATCCCGGTGCACGCATCGGCAAGCGCTTCTTTATCGATCATGGCATGGGCGTGGTCGTGGGCGAGACCACGGAGATCGGCGACGACGTGACCCTCTACCAGGGGGTAACGCTCGGAGGCACGAGCTGGACCAAGGGCAAGCGACATCCCACCATCGGCGACCGCGTCGTGATAGGCGCAGGTGCCTCGGTCCTTGGGCCTGTTGATATCGGGCACGACAGCAGGATCGGCTCTTCATCCGTGGTCATCCATGACGTGCCGCCCCTTTCGACCGTGGTGGGCATACCCGGCAAGGTAGTACACCGCCGCGAGCCGATAGTCTGCGAGGGCGGGGAGCATCATTATGACCTGCAGCACGGGACGCTGCCTGATCCATTCGGCGAGGCCATGGACGGGATGCGCAATCGCATCGACGAGCTGGAGCGCAGGATCGAGTACATCGAAAAAAAGGAAGCGTAAGTGTAACTATTCAGGAAGGGGAGTCACCTTGTGCGACGGCGCCATTCGCTACGCTATTCCTTGTGAATTCCAGGGCACATTCATCCCATTTGGTGTCTTCTCGCTGGTCAGGCCCCAAATGGGTGAATGTGCTCTGGAATTCACTTCGTCATACGCTCCGCTCAAAACCGCGCCTGATTGTCGCACAAGGTGACTCCCCTTCCTGAATAGTAACGCATAAGAGATCAATATGCAGGCACAGAACTCGGCAAAGGTGCTCGTGGGCATGAGCGGCGGGGTGGACTCCTCGGCCTCTGCAGCTCTGCTCCGCGATCAGGGCTACGAGGTGGCGGGTCTCTCCTTGAACCTCGTGACCTGTCACAGGGCCAAGGAGAGGAGCTGCTGCTCCGCGCAGGATCGCTCTGATGCGCGCGAGGTCTGCAGCCAGCTCAAGTGCGCCTACAGCGTGCTCGATTGTCGCGCGCGCTTCCGCGAGCTGGTGATCGATCCGTTCGTGGATGAGTACCTGGCCGGCCGCACGCCCTCGCCCTGCATCCGATGCAACGAGCTCGTAAAATTTCCAACGCTCTGCCAGGAAGCGGACCGGCAGGGGATACATTACATCGCGACCGGCCACTACGCGCGGGTCGTAAAGCACGGCGAGATATACCGCCTCCTGCGCGGCCTGGATGCTGCCAAGGATCAGTCATATTTCCTCTTTTCCCTTACCCAGCGCGAACTGTCGCGCTTGATATTCCCGCTCGGCGGCATGCGAAAGCAGGAGGTGCGCGAGTATGCCGCGCAGCTCTCCCTCTATACGCGCGAAAAGGCGGAGAGCCAGGAGATCTGCTTTGTGCCGGACGACGACTGCGCGGGCTTTATCGAGGAGCGCGCGGGCGGGCGTATCTCAGGCCCGGGCGAGTTCGTAGGCACGGACGGCAGCGTCGTGGGGCGCCATCGCGGAACTCACGCTTACACGATCGGCCAGCGCCGCGGCCTTGGGCTCGCGCGGGGGCGGCGCATGTACGTTGTGGCGATAGAGCGCGAGCGGAATCGGGTGGTGCTCGGCGAAGACGCTGATTTGATGCGCGATGAGCTCACGGCCTCAGGCGTTTCCTGGACGGATCCCTCAAATGCCGGCGAGCGCGATGCGATCGTAAAGATCCGCTCCACGCACGCGGGCGTCCCGGCGAAGATCGAGATCAAGGGCCAGGGCAGGGTGCGCGTCAAATTCGAAGAGCCAGTGCGCGCGATCGCCCCAGGCCAGGCAGCCGTATTCTATCGCGGAGACGAGATCTTGGGTGGAGGCTGGATCGAAAAATCCGAAATCCTAAACTCTAAATCCTAAACAAATTCAAAATACGAAATTCCAATGTTCTAAACAAAATACGAAGATAAAGGAGTTTGAAATTTTGAATTTGGAATTTGGGATTTGTTTAGAATTTAGGATTTCGGATTTAGAATTTTCAGGGGAGTTAAAGTGGCAAAAAAAGTGGCTTTCACAACCCTAGGCTGCAAGGCGAACTGGGCCGACACAGAGGCGATATCGCAAGCGCTCGCGAGTGCGGGGTTTGAGATCGTCCCCTTTGATTCGGAAGCCGATGCATATGTCGTGAACACCTGTACCGTGACCGCTATCGCCAACGCGCAGTCCAGGCAGATGCTAAGGCGCGCGCGCTCCCGCTCTGCCGGCGCCCTCGTCGTGGCCGCCGGATGCTACGTTGAAGTGGATCGCGCCGAGGTCTCGCGCATACGCGGGGTCGATGCGGTATTCGGCTCGAGCGACCGCGCGGGGCTCATCGAATTCTTGTGCGAAAAGCTGGGGGGAGACGCCAGTCATTCCGGTGAGCTGGCTGGCCCGCTGGGGCCGCTCCCACTGGGCGCACAGTCCAGGGCGCGCGCATTCTTGAAGATCCAGGACGGGTGCAACAGGCGGTGCGCGTACTGCATCATCCCCCAGGCCAGGGGCCGTTCCCGCAGCTTGCCTTTGGAGGATGTCCTGGCCGCGTGCCGACGCCTCTCGCAGGGACATCGCGAGATCCTGCTCGCGGGCATAGACGTGGGGCAGTATGGCAGGGATCTTCCTGCAAGGCCCTCGCTCTCCGATCTAGTTTCGCGGCTGGCCGGCTGCGAGGGCATGGCCAGGTTGCGAATAAGCTCGCTCGATCCCAATCAGGTAGACGACACGCTCATCGACCTCATAGCCAATAGCCCCGTGCTCTGCAGGCACGTCCACCTCTCCATCCAGAGCGGCTCCGACGCGACGCTTGCGCGCATGTCGCGCGGTTATCGCGCGCGCGACATAGCGCGAGTGACAAGGGCGCTCCACGCGCGCGTGTCGGGAATCGCCATAACTGGAGACATCATCGCGGGTTTTCCCGGTGAGGCGGAAGAGGAGCACGACCGGACCGTGAAACTCATCAGGTCGATTCCGATCGCGGGCTTGCATGTATTTCCGTTTTCCGCGCGCTCCGGCACCAGGGCCGCTGCCATGCCCGGCCAGGTGAGCCCGCATGTAAAAAAACGCCGCGCTTCGGAACTCAGGGGGCTGGCGACGGATGCGCGCAGAATATTTCTCAAAAGCTTGATCAACGAGGCGTTTGATGTCATTCTCACGTCCCGCGCGCCCGATGCCGACGGCTTTGTCACCGCTGTCGCGGACAATGCGGTGAAGATAAGACTCGAGCCCGGAAGCTGCGCCTATGCGCAGATGGCGCGGGCGATCGTAACTGCTGCGGTCGATCTCGAGGTAAAGGGGAGATGGGCATGACTTCTGAAGAAAAGGGACAGATCAAGACGTTCGAGAAGCTGCTCGGTTATCGCTTCAAGCACCGCGATTATCTCAAGCGCGCCCTCACGCACAAATCCTTTGCCAACGAGCAGAAGCTCGCCGCCACGGAGCACAACGAACGTTACGAATACCTGGGCGACGCGGTGCTGGAGCTTTCGGTGAGCCATCTGCTCATGGAGCGATTTCCGGATTTTCCCGAGGGCGAGCTTTCGAAGCTGCGCGCCGCGATAGTGAACGAGGGCCAGCTCGCGGATATCGCCCGGCAGGTCAATCTCGGCGATTTCCTCTACCTCGGCAAGGGCGAGGACCAGACCGGCGGCAGGGACAAACCGTCGCTCCTGTCGGATGCCATGGAGGCGGTCTTCGGCGCGGTATATCTGGACCGCGGATTCGGCAAGGCCTTCGGCGTTATCGAGAACATCTACGAGGAGGTACTCGATCGCGCCGGCGGCGTGGGGTTTGTGCGGGACTTCAAGACCAAGCTGCAGGAGGTCTCGCAGGCGCGCTTCCGCGCCGTTCCCCGCTACAGGCTGCAGAAGACGAGCGGTCCCGATCATGCCAAGACGTTCGAGGTGCATCTCTACATAAACGACGATTGCTGGGGCATAGGCACGGGCGCGAATAAAAAAGCGGCCGAGCAGGCGGCCGCCTCTCAGGCGCTGGCAAAGCTGGAGGGCGAAGAGATCTGAAGAATTCTGAAGAATTCGGGGGAGGCATATGGCTCAGCTGCTCTATATCAAGGCATCGCCCCGCGCGAGGCGTTCTCATTCGCTGGCCGTTGCAGACGCCTTCGTCGCGGCATACCGCGATTCACATCCCGACGATGAGATAGTTATCCTGGATCTCTTCACGGCCGATATCCCAAGCATCGATGGGTTTGCCGTCGAGGCGAAATACAAGGTCCTGCATCATGCCCCGCAGACTGAGCAAGAGCGGGATGCGTGGAAGAGGATAGTGGAGGTCATCGCTGATTTCAAGTCAGCTAACAAGTACGCCATAGCGGTTCCCATGTGGAACTTCAGCATACCGTATCAGCTCAAACATTATATCGACGTGATAGTTCAGCCGGGTCTCACGTTCAAATACTCTCCTGAAGAGGGCTACGAGGGACTCGTGAGAGACAAGTCGGTCTTCATCGCTTATGCTCGAGGCGGAGAGTATCTGCCAGGAACGCCCGGCGAGGAGTTCGATTATCAGCGGCGGTACTTCGAGACGGTACTGGAGTTCATCGGGTTCACCGATATCCGCTCCGTGGCCGTGGAACCCACGCTCGATCACGGCCCTGTCGTGGCGCACGCGCGAGAGGAAGTCGCGATCGAACGTGCGCGCAAGATGGCTCTGGGGTTCTGAGGTCATGATCCAGCCCGAGCGGCTAAAGGTACTCAATGACAAGCAGGTCGTATCCGGCCGCTATGTCCTCTACTGGATGCAGGCCTCGCAGCGCATATGCTCTCAGTTCACTCGACAGTAATACTAGAGAACGCCGCTGCGAAGCGTCTGGCGGACGGCGTGCTCTGGTTCTCGGAGCGCGAGGTCGTCGGCCGCCTGCCCAGGCTGCCCGGCATCGCGCGAGTGCTGGACAAGCGCAAGCGTTTCCTGGGCCTCGCGTTTCTTTCGCCCAAGGAGCGCTATTTTCTGCGCATGATCACGCGCGATGACGCGACTATCGACCGTGCATTCTGGCGGGAACTCATCGTCCGCGCAAACGAGCGCAGGACGAGGCTCTCCGATATCACGGACGCGTATCGCGTCGTATATTCGGAGAGCGACGGCATGCCGTCGGTCGTCGTGGATCGCTACAATGATATCTTCTCCTTTCAGATCACGTCAGCGGGCGCGGAGCAGATCAAGGCGGATCTCGTGGAGATCATCACGGAAATCTTCCATCCCGAGTCGATCGTCGAGAAGGACGACATCGCCATCCGCGGGACCGAAGGGCTTCCCCGTATTGAGAAGGTCGTTTACGGCCAAAAACGCGGCACAATCGTGCGCGAGGGGGACCAGCTCTTCGACGTGGACGTGCTCGGAGGACAAAAGACCGGCGCATATCTGGATTATCGCGGCATCAGGCTCAAGGCGCGCGACCTGGCGCGCGGCGATTGCCTCGATGCGTTCTGCTATAATGGCTGGTTCTCGTGCCAGATCGCGAGGGCGGCGCGGCATGTGACAGCCGTCGATTCATCACAATCAGCGCTCGATGCCGCCATTGTGAACGCGAGGCTCAACAAGCACCAGAACGTCGAATTCGTGAAGGCGGATGCATTCGATTATCTCGCGGAGTGCGACCGCAGCTTCGACTTCATTCATATAGACCCGCCCGCCATGGCAAAGGAGCACGCAAAGCTCTCTCAGGCAGTGCACGGGTACGGCAAGCTGATCTCAAATGCCCTGCGCATCCTGAGCCATGACGGCATACTGATGATCAGTTCATGTTCCCACAAGATATCGGAGAGAATCCTTGAGACGGCGGTGCTCGATTGCATCAGGAAGTCGGATCTGAGCGGCGAGGTCATCTGGCGCGGGATCCAGGACGCGGACCATCCCGTCATGCGCCATCTTCCGGAGTCGCTCTATTTGAAGGCGCTGGCCGTGCAAATTCGTTAGTTGCAAAGTGAACGCCCTCCAACGTAGGGAACGCTAATGCCCGCACAAGACCGCAACATCGAGATCAACGAGCTCTTTGCAAAGGCGCTTGCGCTCATGGAAGAGGGTGGGAGCAACCTCTTCGTGACCGGGAAGGCCGGCACAGGCAAGTCCACGCTCCTTTCGTATTTCCGGGCGAATACGAGCCGGCAGGTTGTGGTCGTGGCGCCCACCGGCGTCGCGGCCATCAACATACGCGGCCAGACCATCCATTCCTTCTTCGGATTCAAGCCGGACATCACCGTAGAAAAGGCGCGCCGCGCTGCGAAGAAGGCGGTCGATGACGGACGTGCCGGCGTCTATCAAAGGATGGAGACGCTCGTCATCGACGAGATCTCCATGGTGCGCGCCGACCTGTTCGATTGCGCAGACGCGTTCCTGCGCGTTGTGAGGGACAAGAGGTCGCAGCCGTTCGGCGGCGTGGCCGTCGTGATGATCGGCGATCTCTACCAGCTCCCGCCGGTTGTCACCTCTCGCGAGCGCGAGATATTTTCGCTTCACTACAAGAGCCCGTACTTCTTCGATTCCAAGGCATATGAGAAGATGGGCGCCGTGTTGCTGGAGCTCGAGAAGGTCTATCGCCAGCACGACGACGCCTTCATCGAGCTGCTCAATGCAGTGAGGAACAACACGATAGACGACGCGGGGATCATGCGCCTCAACGCGCGCGTCTCCAGGGCAGGGACTGCCTGCGACGATGGATCGATATACCTCACCGCGCTCAATCGCGAGGCCGACGAAATAAACGAGCAGAGGCTCTCAAGGCTCAAGGGCAGGACGCGGGAGTACGAGGCCAGCGTCTCCGGCAGCTTTGACGAGAAATCATCCCCCGCGGATCGCGCGATCAGGCTCAAGGTCGGGGCGCAGGTGATGCTGCTCAATAACGACAGCCTGGGCCGCTGGGTGAACGGGACGATAGGCACAATCGTAGGGATGGGCGAGGAATCGATCAGCGTGCAGCTGCAGGACGGCGGCATAGAAGAGGTGGAGCCATACACGTGGCGCATGTTCCACTTTGATCTGGACGAGAAATCAAAGAAGATCGTCTCCGAGGCGGCGGGTAACTTCACGCAGCTGCCGGTCATGCTCGCGTGGGCGGTCACGATCCACAAGTCGCAGGGCAAGACCTTTGACAGCGCCGTGATAGACGCGGGCCGGGCGTTCGCCGCGGGCCAGGTCTACGTGGCGCTCAGCCGCCTACGGACGATGGAAGGGATGACGCTCGCGCGGCCGCTCAGGAAATCGCACGTGCGGGTCGACTGGCGCGTGGTGAATTTTCTCACCTCGCACCGCTACGCAGTCTCTGAAGAGGAGCTTCCGCTCGAACAAAAGGTCGCGATGATAGAAGAGGCGATAAGGGAGAAACGGCGCCTGGAGATCGTCTATCTCAAGTCGAACGACGTGGAGTCCAGGCGCGTGATCAGGCCTTTTGATTGTGGAGATATGGACTATGAAGGCTGGACCTTTCCAGGCGTGCGAGCCTCGTGCGCCCTGCGCGGCGAGGAGCGCGTCTTCCGCGTGGACCGGATACTCAAGATGAAGATCGTGGAATAGTGGACAGCCGAGTCTGGTAAAGAAAGCAGCGCCTCGCGCGGGCTTGCCTGCCGAAAGGCAGTGGTGTGGTTTGAAATACTCCGGGAGACACGTGAAATAGTGAACTGCATCATTTTCGGCGGTACTGCTGCGAAATGCTGCAGTCCGGTCCTGATGCGCGTCTGAGTGGTTCATACTGATATTCGGGATTTCAATATGTTACATTGATCTTCAAGGCCTCCGTTTGGCGGCATGCAGCTTGCAACGAATATAGAGGTATTCCGTTGACAGGCAATCGCATGCCCCATAGATGATCGGAGGCTGTATGGCAAAGAAGAAGGGTGTTGAGAAGGTGGCGCGGCTCGACACGCCGGTCGAAGATTTAGATGAGAAGGAGACGTTGATGCATTACAATGCGGTACTCATCGAAGAACTTAATTCCAAGATACAGCTCATCCTTGAGTGCGTAAAGGCTTCCAGCGATGAGCTTGGGGGTCGTATTTCGAGTCTTGAAAGTCGCATTATAAATCTTGAAACCCGCGTTACAAATCTTGAAAACCGCATCTCAACTCTGGAGCTTGCCTTCCGCAACCTCAAGGACGATATGCTGGATATGGAGCGCAGGATCTGCTCCAAGATCAACCGCGTTGCCGAGCGATGCGAAAATTACGAGTGTCGGCTCGTTGCTCTGGAATCAGGTCATTAGAGATCCCAGCTCACACCCTGAGCACCTTAATCATGTTCGTGGCGCCTGCAACGGTGGCGGTGCCGCAGACTGTTACGATCGCGTCGCCGGGCTTGAGGAGCTTTCGGGCCTTCATCGCCGCGACCCCCGCTTCGATCATGGAGTCGATCGAGCGCCACGCGCGGATCTTGACCGGCGTCACGCCCCAGTAGAACGCGGTGCGCCGCGCGATATCGTCGCTCGATGTTATGGCCGCGATATCCACGCAAGGTCGCTGCGAAGAGACCATCCTCGCGGACCTGCCGGTCATCGTGAAGACGAGAATCGCCCTCGCGCACGCCTCCTCGGCTGCAAAGCACGCGGCGCGCGCGGTCGCCATTGCCACTGTCCTCTCCGAATCCTCCGGCACGTAATCCCGATGGGGGAGATAGTCGCTCACCTCGGATGCCTCCACGATCCTGGCCATCGTCTCAACCGCGTTCGCGGGGTCGCAGCCCACGGAAGTCTCCGCTGAGAGCATCACGGCATCTGCGCCCTCGAAGACCGCGTTCGAGACGTCGGTGACCTCGGCGCGCGTGGGTCGCATATCCTTTATCATGCTCTCCAGCATCTGCGTCGCGACGATCACGGGCCTTCTCGCTACGGCGCAGGCCGCAATTATGCGCTTCTGCAGGATCGGCACCTCCTCGATCGGGGTCTCGACGCCGAGATCCCCGCGCGCCACCATCACCGCGTCGGTTTCCGCTATGATCTCATCGAGCCGCGTCACCGCGATGCCGCGTTCGATCTTGGCGACGATAGGCACAATGCGGCCGAACCGCTTCATGAGGGTCCGCACGCGCGTGATATCCGCCGCGCCCTGCACAAAAGATACGCCGATGGAATCCACGCCCGCGCGCAGGGCGAATTTCAGGTCCAGCTCGTCCTTCTTTGTAATGGCGCTGGTCGACAGGGATGTGCCGGGGAGGTTTATGCCCTTGTGATCCCGCAGCGGACCGCCGTCGATCACCCTTGCCACGACCTTTCCGGCCGAAGTCTTCAATACCTCGACAGAGATCTTGCCGTCGTCGATGAGTATGCGCTCGCCGCGCCGGACGTCGCTCGCAAGCTTCGCATAGGTGACGGGGATCTCCCGTCCGCGCGCCTGGCCCTCCGGCGCGAAGACCACTTCAGCGCCTTGCCTCAGGTCTATCGGCGTGCCGCCCGGGATGACGCCCGTGCGTATCTTAGGGCCCCCCAGGTCCGCGTGGATGGCAATGGGCCGGCCGACCTTGCGCTCCGCCTGTCGGATAAGCGCGATCGATTGCGTGTGCTCGTCATGCGTGCCGTGCGAGCAGTTGAGCCTCGCAGCGTCCATTCCAGCCCGCATCATCTTCTCGAGCACCAGCGCTGATGACGAGGCCGGCCCGATCGTTGCAATTATCTTCGTGTGTTTTTTCATGCCCCTAAATTATCGCATGCCCACGTATTTTGCATCGAAAATATCCGACCGAAGGCCACGACTGCGACGGTGTTTCGGGATCATCTGTTTCGGAACGCGCCTCTGGCTATCATCTCGCAAGCTAACACCGTGCCGGAGTACGCGGTGACCTGCGGCTGGCATCTCGCCTGCCCGCCGGCCGGCAGGCGGGCAAGCCGACACGGAGTAAAACGCGGTTTCTGCGGCTAACGGTCGAATTTTCGCCATCGCGGTCCCCATTGCTCGAAGCCTGCCGCGGGTCTCCGCTTGCTCCGTGCCGTAATCGATCAGCATGCCCTCGCTGCTTTTTATCGCCTTGCGAAGACGCTTGCCCCGCTGCTCCCGGCGATGTTCCGAAACAGACGATCCCGGAACGCCGTCAAAGAGACCTTCAATCAGTCACCGACGACCATCCATCTTGAGCGCCCAGGTCTGGAGTTGTTTGTCGATGTGTACACGTTGCCTCGCCCATGCTTGTCGGCTTCCTTCCAGCTCTGACAATGGTCCCTGTTCGCTCGGAGTAGAGGGTTTTCGAAGCATCAAGCGCCGGGCTGACCGGAGCCGTATGAGGAGTGAAAAACGCGACTGCTTTCGTGAGTTCGGAGCTGACGGAGGAAGATACCGAACTCACGTCTTTGAAAGCAGCACGTTTTTCACGACGAGTAGGCGGAGGGAAGGCGCAGCAAGAAAACCCTCTACTCCGAGCGAACAGGGACTAGGGACAGGACCCGAAGCCGACACTCATTTGGCGAGGCGACGACGGCGTACCTCGATGCACACACCCCTACCAGAGCGCCGAACATATGTATTCGGAGGCGGCTATTGATTGCATACTTTCTTTTTCGAGTATAGTCTCCGGTCGTCATTAAGACGAAAGGGGGCACGTATGGATGCATATGAAGCGATACTCACCAGGCGCAGCATCAGGAAATATACCAAAGACGCGGTGCCTGCGGAGACGGTCGAGAAGCTCTTGCGCGCAGCCATGAGCGCGCCGTCGGCCGGCAACGAGCAGCTGTGGCATTTCGTGGTGATCGACGATCGCAAGATACTCGACGAAATTCCGAAATTTCATCCGTACTCAAAAATGCTGCACGATGCGCCGCTGGCGATAGCGATCCTGGGCGATACGAGCAAGGAAAAACACTCTGGGTTCTGGGTTCAGGACTGCTCGGCTGCCACACAAAACCTGCTGCTCGCTGCCCATGCGCTCGGATTGGGCGCTGTGTGGCTGGGCGTGCACCCGCGTGAGGATATCGCGGGCGGAGTGCGCAAACTCCTCGATCTGCCTCCGGAGGTGATTCCTCTAGCGATCATCTCGATAGGGCATCCCGGCGAGCAGAAAGCAGCAGAAGATCGGTACGACGCATCAAAGGTGCATAAGAATCGATGGTAGGCGGATCAGCGAGGGTGTACGAATACGAAGTTCGCAATAGCAGCTTGCCAATCGGTGAGGAGTTTGCGCACGCGCGGGCTCCTCGTCTTCTCGGCGTAGTCCTCAAGGATCTCCCTAAGAGCGCGATCCTTGCCAGGTTGAGAAATACAATCTTGTGCAGCGACATCCGAGTGAAGGCGCGACCGCGCATTCCCTTCCGGATCATGGATAAAGAGTTCACCGCCTGTCATTCCAGATCCGATGCATGTACCGCACTTTCCAAGCACCACTCCGATCCCGCCGGTCATATACTCAAATGCGTACTTGCCCGTGCCCTCGCAGACGAGGACGGCGCCTGAATTGCGCACGCCAAAGCGCTGTCCTGTCCGTCCCGCTATGTAGAGGCGTCCGCCTGTTGCGCCATATGCCGCGGCGTTTCCCGCGAGGTGCGGCGATGAACCGTCCCTGCAGCCGTCGGGCGGCACTATCACGATGCGCGTGGATCCACTCATGGCCTCTGCCACGCCGTCGTTGGCAAACCCTTTGAGCCTCAAGGCCATGCCGTCTGTCGCAGCAAAGCCGAATCCATGGCCGGCGTATCCGGTCGCATCGATCTCCACGTACCTCTCGACGCCCGATCCCTTCATCCGTGCGATTTCGCCCGCGAGCGTTGCCCCGACGGCGTGGTCGCAGTTTTCAAGGTGGATGGAAATAGTCGCTCGATCTTTTTTCCCTTCGAGCAATTCCTTCGCGCCGTTTATGATCTCCATGTTCCCGCGGGAAACTGCGGCATGCTGCGAGCGCAAAAGGCCCGGCGTGCTTTGCATGTCAGCGCGGAAATCCTGCAGCAGATCTGTAAGGTCCAGGCGATCCCACTTGGAGTTGCCGGAGTTTCGCTGTCTCAATAGATCCACCCTGCCCACAAGCTCGCGCGGGTGCGTAAGGCAGAGCGAGGCGAGGACATGCCTCAAGTGACCGCCCATGCATTCGAGATAGCGGATGACGCCGCCCTTTGCCTCTTCGTATCGCTCAGGTGCAGTGGAGGGGCCGGCGTCGCCGTCAGCGGGATTCCGGCGCATGAAACGCCTGTTCTGTATCGCCTCATCCTGCGTTGCAATTCCCACGGGACAGTTGCCCTTGTTGCAGCCCCTGCAGAAGATGCAGTTCTCTGCGACGAGCAGCGGCGTTCCGATAGAGACTTCGTCGGCGCCCAGCGCTATGATCTTTGCCGCATCCATGCCTGACTTGATACCGCCGTCGGCGCGGATGCGCACCGCGGAACGGATTCCGTTGACCACAAGATATTGATGCAACTCGGAGACGCCGCGATCGAGGGGGAGTCCCGCGTGCGCGATGCTGCCGGAGCTCGCGGCGCCTGTGCCTCCCTCGAAACCGCTCACCACGATGACGTCCGCACCGGCTTTTGCGATCCCGATTCCGATCGTTCCCAGATTTGTGACGGCAGGTACCTTCACGGAGATGACAACGCGCGGATGGAGCTGGCGGAGGTTTGTAACGAGCTGGGCAAGGTCCTCGATGCTGTATATGTCGTGATGCGGGGGAGGGCTGATGAGGTCGATGCCGGCCTTTGTCTTTCGTATGCGCGCGATCTCTTCGGTCACCTTTGCGCCTGGGAGGTGTCCGCCCTCGCCGGGCTTTGCCCCCTGGCCGATCTTGATCTCGATTTCATCCGCATGCACGAGATACGCGGCGTCCACGCCGAACCTGCCGGATGCAATCTGCCGTACCCTGCTGCGATCCTCATGCCATTCGCCGCCCGCGTTCCGGCGCTCGTCCTCTCCGCCCTCGCCGGAACTCGACAGGGATTCGAAGCTGTTGAACGCGGAGGCGATCGCGCGGTGGGCGGTTGAATTGAGCGCGCCGTGCGACATGGCAGCGCCGCGGATCGTGGTCCGCACGATCTCATGGGCGCTCGCCACGTCGTCTGTGTTGCATTGCCGGTCGCAAGGTTTGAATTCCAGCATATCTCTCAGATACACCGGCGGCGTCTCATTGAGGAGTTTTGTAAAACGATCGTAGTCGCCGCGGGCATTGCCGTTGCGCGCCACGAGTTGCAGCGCGTCGGTGATCTCCTTCCGATACACCGTGATGTTCTTGTTTCGCGCGATAATTTCATCGCCGCTCGATGCGCGCGCGACTATGTCATCGTATATGTCCTCCATCGTCACGCCGCCGAGCCGCGACACGGTATCAGGCATGTAGTATTCGACGACGTCCGACGATATTCCGATTGCCTCGAAGAGCGCTGAACCGCGATATCCGGTGAGCGTGGTGATGCCCATCTTCGACATGACGCGCCTCAGCGTATGCACGATGGACCTGATGACGCTGTCCGCGGCCTTATCGGGCGGCAGATCCTTGAAGTCCCCGGCTAGGTGCAGCATGGCGTAAGGGTTGACGGCGGTTGCGCCGTAGGAAAGCAGGATGGCGCAATCGTGGCCCTCGTGCGCGCTGCCCGTCTCGACCACGATGCTCGCATCGCGCCGGAGGCCCTTTGCCGCGAGGGCCTGATGTATGGAGCTCACGACCAGAAGCATGGGCAGCGGGAGCCTGTCGCCCTCCGTGGAGGCATAGTCGGAGACTACGAGGATCGAGGCCTGCCTCAAGCGGATCACGCGGACCGCTTCGTCCGTAAGGTCGTGTATGCGGCGAACCATTTCACGCGACTTTCCCTTGTCGATGAAGGTCGCGTCGATCTCGTGCGTCTTGAGCTCCGGCACTTGCGAGGAGATCATCGCCTCCATCTCCTCGTTTGTGAGTATCGGATGATCGAGCTTGTACTGCGGCCACGACTTGTAATCGCTCCTCCTGCTCAAGCGCGGGGAACGGCCGAGATATGCCGTCGTGTCGATAGCATTGCCCTCGCGCAGCGGATCGATCGGCGGATTCGTGACCACGGCCACGATCTGATGCAGAAAACTGTAGAGCCTTGAGTGGTTCTCGCTGAAGATCGCGAGCGGGCTGTCATTGCCCATCCCGTGGATCGGTTCCTTCCCGCCCTTGATCAGCTCGCGGAGACGGTCTATTCGCTCCTGTGTCCATCCAAACGTGTTGAGAGCTTTGATCGGGAGCGGACGACTCTGTCGGCCGGCTCCGATCGGAAGGAGGTCCACTGCAGCGAGGTTTTGAAAGTTGAGCCCGGTGCGATCCACGATCCACTCGGTCGCTGACTCAGGCGGAACGAGGGTGCCGTTTTCAAGGTCCGCGATGAGCATGCAGCCGGGCTCGAGCTGGCCGTCGCTTGCTATTTCGTCCGCAGCGAGGGGGATTGCGCCGATCTCGCTCGAGATTATGATTCGATCGGACG
>Ga0265292_1000566_pt1 | contig 48773 bp, 49 predicted proteins | sample Munlanlewell296A_FD_189080 | JGI IMG/M metagenome (GOLD analysis project Ga0265292, IMG submission 189080) | Leachate microbial communities from a municipal landfill in Southern Ontario, Canada - Leachate well 296A | ecosystem: Engineered > Solid waste > Landfill > Unclassified | place: Canada... | reverse complement strand
CCACGCTCCAGCTGCTGTTCGGGGTGATGACCGGCCCGGATATGTCGGCAGGCCGCGCGTCAGGCAGGCCACCCAGGTTGACGCTGGTCTCCTTGCCCGCCCAGGACCACAGCGGCTTGCTGTCGGCATCGATAACCACCAGGCGGTAGGTGACGGCGCCATCCACCGCTGACCACGCAAACGACGGCACTTCACCCGCACCCGAGGCCGCCGGCTTCAGCAGCGTTATGCCTGGCAGCCCCGCCTCGATGGGCGTGCCCGCCACCTCTTCACCGCCGGAGGTTCCACTGTCACCGCCGCATCCGGCAACCGCCGTGAATGACAGGAGCAGCATCAGCAACAGCAGCTTATTTAATGAATTCAGCCGCCCCATCTAAAGCGCCGCCTTAGCCTGCGCCGCCAGCTCGGTGAAGCCCGCCTGCGCCGCCGCGATATAGATGAGTATGATGTCGGTCTCGTCATTGGCGGCGATATCCGCCTGGAGCTTCTGGCCCAGTACCTGTTTGAAGGATGCTTCCAGCTGCTGGGCCGCAGCATCGTCAGGCGCCGCCGAACCCACGGCGCCGATGTGTACCGCTATCATCAGCAGGTCGGAGATGTCGGCCCCGCTGTAGCCCGACGGATCACTGAGGATCTTCGTCATCAGCTGGCTGAACTTCTCCAGGAAATAATTGTATGGCTGTTTGCCTTTTTGCAGGTTCTTGGGGGTATCGCTGCAGGTAGAAGACTTCACCAGGTTGACGTTGAACAGGTCGACCTTATTCGCCAGGTCCTTGACGTCCTGGATCGCCGGTTTGGGCTGGCTGGCGAGGGTCTCCATGGCGGTGACCAGTTCCACGTAATTCTCATCCCACGACTGGCTGCCCTTCTCCCCCGGGGCGCTGATGCGGGTGGCCGTAAATGGCGCCTTGATGCTGGTACTGAAACCGGCGGCCTGCTGGATGTCCCGCGCCAGCTCCGCCATGTCTCCCTGCACAAAGGTACAGGAGGCGGTCGCCGGATAGAATCCCAGGCTGCCTCCGCTTTCGCCGAATTCCATCGGGGCGACAGGCAGCGGCCAGGAGATGATCTTGATGTTGAAATTGCCGTTACCGGTGACCATGGCGCCGGTGCCCGTCATATTTCCCATGGCGGCAACCGAAGCGGTCACCGGGCCGACGCCGGCAATATTCTCATTGATATTGGTGGAGTGGAGGATATAATCGCCATCGGTCACCGTGCCGTCGGGAGCGACGGTCATCTCGAAATCGATGATGCCGGCACCGGCGACGGAAACGGTCACAGTGCCATTGGTGATGGTGCCGGTCCAGACGGCCTTGCCCCTCCAGATGCCCGGCGGGAACTCGGAGCCCGTCTTGACGGCGTTGGCCGGCGCCACGAACAGCAGCGATGTCACCAGTCCCGCCAGCAGTAATATCAACAAACGGCGCATACGCGCATCCTTTCCGGATGAGACACACGGAAACTGGTGCGATTATATCAAAGTCGCTTCAGGTTTAATATTGATTTGGCCGGATGAGACATTGTGATTAAACAGCCATTGAGCCTTAGACCAACCAGCCCCCTCCTCGGTCTCCTCATCCCAGGCATCACTGATCCGCTTGAAAAAAAGCAGCGGCAGGATATAGCCCTCCAATCTGTGCGATCTACAGCCGAGCCGCGCAGGCCGCTGTGGCAAGCTAAAGTGTCAATGGAAACGGGGTTACTCCAACTCCAATTTATTGATTAATATTTCCATAGCTTAGGTATAAGTAAATAAATCAACAAAAGGATTTGAATATGAGCACAGAAGAACAAATAGAAAAAGATATTGAGAAGAAGATAAAAGAAAAATTTGAGGGTGGCTGTTTCAGGTCAAACAAAAAGGCTGCCACTCAAAATGGTTCAGCCGGGGCAGTCTGGTGCCTGGGATTCATAGGCGCAGTTGTCTATTACATCAAGTTTGCAGATGGCTTTTGGGATGGGGTCCTTGGAGTACTCAAAGCGCTCGTCTGGCCAGCTTTCCTGGTCTATGAGGCCATGAAGGCTTTGGCAATGTAATCCCCATTTCCAACGCCATTTTGTTCTCCGCGAACCCGGTTAAAATATAAAAGACTCTGGAGTTGGAATGAAAGCATTCATAAAGAAATTCATAATATTATGCGGGAGTTCCGTACGTGTCATCGGAGGACTGGTTTCGTTATTGATATTGATTGCCGGCCTCGGCGCGGCATGGAAAGAGATCAGGAATCGCGTAAGGCGAAAGAAGATGGACCGGGCATAATACCATTGTGCATGATCAGATGATGATTCCCAGAGATGAATGGCATGAGGCTTATCTCACTTTCCTCCGTGGTTGAATATCACTCTGATGATTGAATTCTTATCCTGGTGTCGGACCGCTCAGGTTCAAAAATCTGTGAACTTCTTCGCCAGCAGACAGGGAGGTACCGGACCATGAGACAAGAATATGTAGCCACCCCTCGGGGCATAGAAAAACAGCGCTTGGATCGGGATGCTGCCTAGTGCAAAAGAAAAGGAAAATCCCATGGAAATGACACCGGAGCAACTGAGCACAAACATGATGAGCAACGTCTGTCACGATTGCGGCGGTGTTCTTGAACCAGCGATCGAGTTTGGCCAGGACGACCTGCTTAGCTCAAGAGATCTGGCGGTCACTCTGTATCGCTGTTATTGCCGGGTATGCCGAAGTTACTGGCTTCACCTGAGTATGGTCAAAGGGAGTATCGAGGGGCAGCCTGAAGCCCGCCTCGCCGCGGAGTCGGTCACCGAATAAAGAACAGCTTTGCTGACACGGTTGAAATCTTGCAGCTTTCCTCACAGCAAAACACCGAAGGTTCAGAGACTAGCGAGGTAGCCTTGCGACCTAATATTTTCCAACCTTGGCCTTATTCTCTTTCACTCTTTTCACTCCAGTCTTTAGCATCTTGCCTGCCCCGTCATTTCTGTTCAGAACGCTAATGGCAAACCGGTGACTCTTTGAAGTTTTTGATGAACCAGAATTGGCTCAGCCAGGCCACCAACGCAAAATAAGTCGAAGCCAGAGGCACAATCAGGATGAGATGCTATAATTTCATCTTGGAATGCCGACGTAGCTCAGCTGGTAGAGCAGCTCACTCGTAATGAGCAGGTCTGCGGTTCAATTCCGCACGTCGGCTCCAGCATTTCATCCTGCACAAGCACCAGTCTGGGCGAAAGCAACTCCCCCGTGACAGCCCTTATTGATCTGAATCAGGTTCTCGACCATATCCACCAGCATGAGCACACTTCTTTCCTGCGCCAACATGTAATTAATCAGACGTGGCTCCCGACTGCCCGCTATTTCCTCAGCACCGCCATATCGTCGTTGCGGCACTGCTCGGGATTTCTGCTGTCCTCGTACAGATAGATCCGCCCGGCAGCGATCCAGTCAGTACACCCTCACGAGAAGAAAACAAACGCCAGATCAATCGCGATTGCCACGAGAGAGAAGACGAAGATAATGAGGTAGTTGAGGTGCTCGGGTGATTTTGTTATTGAATTTAGCAGGTATACCAGCACTTCGCGATCACTATCCGACAGGGCTTCCTTCTGCGCCAGCTTCTCCATGATCTTGTGGTCTCTGATCGCCCTCTTGCGCTTCTCTGTTATCTGGTACCGGTAATAGAAGAAAATGAAATTTCCCAGCACGGCAAAATACCAGACCGGACGGACCCAGTCCGGTTGTACATGCTCGAGAACGATGATCGCCCTGAGCGCGATCGCCGTCGAGAGGCCGAGGACAAAAGCGCCATATATCCTGTAGCGCGGGGAAAGCGTGATGGACTTGTCGGTCATGAGTGCATTATATAACCACGGTCATCCGGGGACGAGAAACAGCCCGCCCATAGGCCGCAACCGTGTTCCAAACCGGCGAGAAGCGGCAAATATCAGGGAATACCCCTGAACCCTCACGGCATATCCCGCGTCAAAGCTCATAAATGTGAATGTTTTGTCGAGCCAATAAGTACATTCATTTATGCCCGTGCAGGCAAAAATCTTAAAAGGAGTGGTTTGGATGCCAAGAACAGTCAAGTACACCAGTGATACATCGGTAGCCGTATGCAAGGAGCATCTGCCCGGATGCGACCCGGAATCAGGAACCGTTCACGTATGCTTTGAGGACGGCAGCGGTATAACGACCTGCAGGAACTGTTTTGACGCACGCGTCAATGAAGGCGAGTGGACCACGGACAGCACCATCACGATCAAGGCTGCCTGATACAGGATAATTTGCCATGAAGGCCGGGGCGTCGGCCGGCATGGAATTGAAATGCACTAATATAGGGCCCCGAGTATACTCGGGGCCCTATATTTTATGCTGCCAGCGAAGCCATCCACATTAACCTTTTTAAAAACCACTACTTTTAGTTTAACTTTTCCGGGATCAAATATCCCGTCAAGAATTCGATTCCGAGGTAGGCTGGAGTGTCCATTTCGGCATCTTGCAGCTCTGAGATAAGGGACACGATAGTATGTAACTTATGAACTTAAAGTCAGGTATGCAATCCCCGTTGGAATGAAAATTCATGGAGGTTCACATCCTCCTCCGACACCATTATTCCTTAACCCTTAAATGACCGCCATGCTCATCTCGTTTTATCCACATAACTGCTCATATCGAAAAAGACAAGCGAGCCGTCTTCGTTGATAACGGGCTTTACTTTCAGCTTACTTTCCAGCTCCTGCTCAAATTGCGCTGCTCGATCGCTATATCCGTTGCGATTGATGTATATACCGCTGAAGCCGGCTGCAACCAGATTTGTGAGCATTTGATCTGTCGGCTCGCTGGATATTTCTTTTTGCCAGCGGTCGCCCTGCCTGCCCCTAATCGTCGGATAACTCCATCGCAAATTTTCGGAATGCAGATACCCTCTCAGGTGATTATAGTCATTCATTTCGAAAATCGGCGCACTTTCAGGAAACGGTAGATATGGCATTTGGAAAACCATTGCTCCCTTGGGAAGAACTTCCTCGATCTTTCGCACAAATGCATCATCGCTGATGAAATACCTTTCGCTGGAAGCATAATCGGGCACTACCTGCCCGGGGGTTTGATCAAGAATCCCTCCGACCAGAATGATTAACAGAATTCCATAATATATTGCCCGGTGATTGTTGGTCTTCATGTACTTCCGCTTCAGGATTTCCAGGACAAGCACCACGGCCAGGATAGAAAAGAAACCGATGTAAATACCAATACGATTGTACGCGCGTATTTGAGGTGAGACGATCAAGGCAAATGTCAGACTAAAACCACCGATGACTGCCAGAAGAATCGCCGAGATATTCAACACGCTCAAGGTATCCAGCACTGATAAATAAGGTTTATTGATTTGGTTTTGTCGACCCTTGACAAGTATCAGCCACCCGAAAAGGAACAGAAAGCCTGAGGCTCCGATCAATCCCAGGGACGACGACCAGGGCGCCGACGAGGCTATTTTCATAGCTTTGGCTGTTATGCTATTTAGCAAATCTATCCTGTGTCCTGCCGCGGGAAAGATCATCGAGGTAATCGCAACTCCATAGACCACCGACTCATTCGCGGATCTCACGGCCGCTTCTGGATTCCTGCCATTTGTGCGTTGATAGACCAGGCTAGGCAGGATATTGACAAAAAGACCGGTTGCGATTATCGCCATGACGATTCCCGCTACGACCAGGCGCTTAAGAGATTTGTGATTGTATGCAGCGTATATCCCAGCCACCGCGAGAAAAAAACATGCAAAAAATGCGTAGTAGATGCCTGCAGACGCGGTGAGACAGGCGATGAGAACATACCCCATTGATCTCAGGTTGAAGAGATCGTATTCCTCTCCACCTGCCTGGTTTCGCTTGATAAAAGGCGGCAATCCGGAACAAACGCGCAAGATTACAAGTGAGGATAATGGAATGACGTATATCCCGGACAGGAAGATATGTATTTCTCCACGATCAAAATGATAAGGCAGGAACGCAAACAGTATGCTTCCAATCGCTGCTAACGGGTTTGAAATATCCAACCGCCTGAACACGAAAAGAGCAGTTATCACCGTTAACGGGAAGGTGGACAGGTAAAAAAGATTCATTACCGTCGCCCAATCGCCTGTAAATAATGCAATGAACCTGAAGATCAGAAAGTGAAGATTGTCTGCCATAGGAAAATCAAACATCTCCAGCCCTGAGGGAGCGCCGACCATGTTGTTCTGGAGGTACCAGCCGTTCTCGATTATTCCCTTGATAAGCATTGCCGTGGGAAGATCATCGCTGGACAAATTGCTATCGTAGCTGAAAGGGAATGACAAGTCGGCATGCCAAAGTTCCAGCACCCAGATCAGCGCCAGGAGAGACACCGTCACGGTAAGAACGTAAACAGCGACAGCTCTTGGTTTTGAATTAGAGGAAGGACTCACGCTCACATTATAATTAGAGATATGGTTTTTGCTCAAGAACACAACCGAATGTCAGGAATGGCGTGATAGAAAAAGCGAACGCTGCTATATCAGACTTTTTTTCATAGCACGTTATCGACACGGATTTTATCACATATATGGAAAAAGCCAATGTCGCGAAGACAGTTGAGTAAACTCTATCGCTGTCTGATGATGTTCCCATTGACAGAAAACCGCGGCAGGCGTATCTTTAATTTCCGGACCAACTCGTCCGGTCAGCCCCAAGAGGCTTAAGGAGCTGCGTTTTATTTATCCGCTATCCCTTGCGATGGGGGGCTTTCCCCCGGCTGGCAGGATATCTTGATCAGCTTTCCAGGGACGGGCAAAAACGCAGTGAGGCTATCCGAAGTCACTTGGGGTTCATTCTGCCCGGAAATCCGCTGGTATCGAAGCAGGTTTCTTCGGGCTCAGGAAAGACTGGCTGACGTCAACTTCAGCCCGCCGGCCGCTACTTCTTGTTGACCACGAATCCAGCCAGACCCACCAGCAGCGAGACTGCCGCGCCCACGAGCCATATAGCCCTGGGCTTCTGTTCCATCGCGCTCCAGAGGAAGCCGCCTACGAAGAACAGGCCCGCGCTCAGGCATACGAGAAACACCAAGAGTGTTGCTGTCATAATAACCTCCCCCGACCCCGCTCGAACGATTTGTGTTGACGCAATTTGAGCAAATAGGCTATTCTTTATATATGACTAATATAACTACATGCCCATATTGCAAGACAACGGTTGAAAAACCCGCGGCGGACAGTTTCCACCCCTGCCCCGAATGTGGCTATAAATCCGCCAGAGTCGGTTCTGAAACAAACAGGTACCTCATCATCGACAGCCAGCTTCCTGACCTGATAACAAAATACAGCGAACTGCGGAAAGTGGACGATGAATCCGTTATCGTCATCGACCGCCGCATCGGGCAGAATCCAATAGCAGGCAACGAACGCCGCCGCCAGGAACGCACCGCATAACTTAGATATACTTCTGAGCGAGTCCTGAAAAACCTCCCCGCGATCGATGGAAAAGAAAGGTTTTCCCTGCCGGTATTCGAATCAGACAACTACTGCATTACCCGTGTGCATCCGGAGAATAGCTTGATTGAAGTCTTCCATATTCGACATCTAAAATGAAAATCTGGCCCGGAAACATGAACACGTGCCCCGACTGGATCGTTGAGGGCACATGCCTTTTATCGCTCAGGGATGAATACCTGCGCCACTCCTGCCGTGTCTGCAAGCTTGCCAATGAATGCTGGCCGGGAGTGCGTGCGGGCTCGATCCACACCAAGCAGAGCGGCCAGTCGGCAATACGCAAAGAGAAGAAGAACGTTTAGCCTGCATTTTGCGGTTTTTTTGCACTTAACCTGCTTTAACTCCCCCTTAACGTCAACTTAACCTTGCTCTGTTACTATTTGAATTGGCTGTTGACCTTCAGCCTCCCCAAGCAGGAAGGCCTGCAAGAAGATTTTGGCTCCAGCAGGTTTTGCAGGCCTTCCTGCGCCCGCTTTTTTAAAAGGTCCGAGACGGTTCTTCTACCTTCTACCAACCGGCCCGGATTTAGCGCCCAGGAAGCCTTTATGGCAACCTGGGCGTTTTTTTCCAATACGTCTGATTTTCCGGTTTCCCACTATTTATTAAAGTTACGTATATTCCAGCCGATAAATTTCTCACTTGACTGCCTGTTGGACCAGCCAACGGGCGCCGGAGGGGCAGGAGGTGGTTCGAATATGGGATACTGCAACGTTTGTTTATCAGCGGGTTCCGTAAACGGGCAAGGGTTTTGTGAGATCTGCGGTACTGTACATGAGACCGAAAGCAGTCTGATTCCGGAACTTGCGGGGGCGGGCGTTGATTCTGGCGACAATTACGATTCTTCGGCAGCCGCTTAGGGCAAAAAAATTTGGCGCAAGTCCGGAGTTTGTTGCCAGGACGGACCGGACATCCATCCGGTAACAGAGATACAGCGGCCACAAGTGGGCCGCTTTTCTCTTTGGAGGGTGAAGAGGGGCGCGGCCGAAGGCCGCGCCCCGAACTATTCCTACAGTATGGACAGGTAGCGGTCCATCTCCCACTGGGTCAGCTGCACCCGGTAGTCATTCCATTCCTTCCTCTTGATCTCCAGAAGACGGGTATAGATATGGTCACCCAGCGCCTTCTTCATCAGCTCGCTGCCTTCAGCGTTACTGATCGCATCACCCAGGCTCTCCGGCAATGTATCGATGCCCATTTCCTTACGCTCTGAATCGGAGAGATCATAAAGGTTCATCTCCATCGGATCCTCGATCTTGTAACCCTTCTCGATGCCTTCGAGTCCGGCGTGCAGCATTACCGCGAAGGTCAGGTATGGGTTGCAGGCAGGATCGGGACTGCGGAACTCGCAGCGGGTTGCCTTCTCCATGCCGGGATGGTACATCGGAACACGGATGAGCGCCGAACGGTTGCGGCGTGACCAGGCCTTGTAGACCGGGGCTTCGTAACCAGGTACCAGGCGCTTGTAGGAGTTGACCCACTGCGCGAAGACGATACTCATCTCGCTTGCGTGCTTGAGCAGCCCGGCGATGTAGCCCTTGGCCGTATCGCTGAGGAAGAACTTGTCGCTCCCGTCGAAGAAGGCGTTGTCGTCGCCGCTGAATAGTGACTGGTGAGTATGCATGCCACTGCCGTTCTCGCCGAAGATCGGCTTCGGCATGAAGGTGGCGTAAACACCGTATTCCTCCGCGATCTCTTTGACGACCAGACGATATGTCATGGCATCATCGGCGATCTTGAGGGCGTCGTTGTAGCGGATGTCGATTTCGTGCTGGCTCGGTCCAACCTCGTGGTGGCTGTATTCCACCTCGATGCCCATCTCTTCCAGGGCCATGACGGTGTCACGCCTCAAGTCGCTGGCGACGTCAAGTGGTGTCAGATCGAAGTAGCCGCCCTTGTCGAGAACCTCGGTACCTTCGGAGTTCTTGAAATAGAAGAACTCCAGTTCCGGACCAACATAAAAGTGATTGAAACCCATATCCTCGGCCCGCTTGAGAGCGCGCTTGAGCTGATAGCGTGGGTCGCCCTCGTATGGGGTTCCGTCGGGGTTGAGTACATCGCAGATCATGCGGCCGACCTTGTGCTCCTTGCCACGCCACGGCAGGATCCTGAAAGTAGACGGATCCGGCATGGCGATCATGTCGCTCTCTTCAATGTCCTGATATCCGGTTATGGAAGAACCATCGAAGCCCATACCGTTATTGAGCGCGGTCTCTATCTCCGATGCCGTTACCGCAAAACTCTTGAGAGTCCCCACAACATCCGTGAACCACAGACGGATGAACTTTACGTCATCGTCCTTTACTGCCTTGATTACCTGGTCCTTGTCCATCTTTTACTCATCCTCCTTGGGGTTGATAAGCTTTTAAGTTACAAAGAATATACGAGTTAGTGCCCTATATGTTAGATTGGCCAATTGTATAGAGGCCGAATCCGCAATTAATTATCCTTATGGATATAAAAACTCCAAACTACTTGTACTAATGTATAAACCGTCTGCTTGCGGTGAGTATGGCTCCAGGTTATCGCCGACCTAAATGGCCGCCTCCCCCGTCTCGCTCGTTCTCACGCGAATGACTTCGGTCACCGGCAACAGAAAGATCTTGCCATCGCCGATGTCGCCGGTCCGTGCTGCTTTCAGCAACGACTCGACGATGATATCGACTCCGCTGTTGGGCACGACGATCTCCAGCATCAGTTTGGGTAGCAGGTTCACCTTGGTCTCCAGGCCACGGTAATGCTCGATATGTCCCTTCTGACGTCCATGGCCTTTGACCTCCCAGATGGTTATACCAACGATGTCGATATCTTCCATCGCCTTCTGTACGTCGTACAGACGCTCACCCTTGAAGACGCACTGTATCATTGTGAATTTAGCTGTTTCCAATCAGATCAACTCCTCGGGATAAGCCTTGCCGGCATGGATCGAAAGGTCAGAGCCGAGCAATTCCTCTTGCGCCGTCAGCCGGATGCCATGCGTTTTCTTGATGATGAAATAGGTCGCGCCTGAGAACACAAGGGCGATAGCAATACATATCAGCGTCCCGGTCAACTGGGAGAAAAAGCTCACTCCGCCCATACCGCCCAGCTGCTCGTAACCGAAGATGCCGGCGGCGATTCCGCCCCAGGCGCCGCAGAGCCCGTGCAGCGGCCAGACGCCGAGGACATCGTCGATGCGTAACTTCTCGTTCGCCCAGAGGAATCCCTTGACGAATATAATACCGGCGATGGCGCCGACCGCAAGCGCTGCCAGGGGATGCATGACATCGGAGCCCGCGCAGACAGCCACCAGACCGGCGAGAGCGCCGTTATAAACGAAGACACTGTCCCGCTTGGAGACCAGCACTGCTGCGAGCAGGCCGCCACCCATCGCCAGCAGCGAGTTAGCCGCGACCAGCCCGGAGATGTTTGGCAGGGTCGCCGCGGATGCGACGTTGAACCCGAACCAGCCGATCATCAGCAGCCAGCTGCCCAGGGCCACATAAGGCACACTATGGATCTGCATCGGGCGGCTGTCACCATTGACATAGCGGCCCATGCGGGGTTTCAGCAGGAGGATGGCGGGAAGGGCCAGCCAGCCGCCCATGGCATGTACGACGACCGAGCCGGCGTAATCATGGAAGCCGGAACCAAAGATTCCGGCCAGCCAGCCGTCCGGTGCCCCAAGCACATTGAAACGTCCCCAGACCAGGCCTTCGAAGAGTGGATAGGCCAGGGCGACGAATACCGCGCCTGCCAGGACCTGTGGCCCGAACTTCATGCGCTCGGCTACGCCGCCGCTGATGATGGCGGGAATCACCGCGGCAAAACAGAGCAGGAAGAAGAAGTGCGCCAGATCGTAACCGGAGTTGTTGCCAAGCAGGTCGGAAGCACTGCCGAAGAAGGAGATGCCATAGGCGATCGGAAAGCCGATCAGGAAATAGATAACGGTGGATACCGCCCAATCGGTCGGGATCTTCGTCAGGGCATTGACGATATTCTTTTTCCTGACGCTGCCCGCCTCCAGAAATGCGAAGCCCGCATGCATCGAAAAGATGAGCACTGCACCCCAGAGGAGAAAGAAGACGTTACCGGCACTTACATAATCAGTCAGATTCGATGGTGCGTTCATGGGCAACTCCGTTGTTTGTCAGACGCCGCTGTGACATTTTTATGCAAACGTACAAGTAAATAAACCTGGCTCTTCGCCAAACGTATGAGGACAATTGTATAAAGGAGCAGGTCTGTAGTATTTGGACTTTTGTATACAAAGATGAAAATGAGACTTGTACAACCGTCCAATCTCGATCATCAAAGAGGGGACACCATTTCATGGTGCCCCCTCTGTTCAGCCTTTTAGCCCTTCGGGGCTTTATTTATTGATTCCGTTATTCCGGCCTTATTACACTCCGGCCGGTGTCGGGTTTGCGGCTCCAGCCGGTACAGGAGCTTTGCCGATACGGTCGGCGATGGCCGCGCCGTCGCTGCCGTCGTCGGGGCCGACGAAGTGCTCGGGATAGCCCCACATCCCGTGCTCGGCGAAGTCTGAACCCATGAGTTCCTGCTCCGGGGTCAAACGGATGCCGACTGCGGCTTTCAGTCCGTAGAAGACGATGCCTGAGGCAACCAGCACGAAGGCGAATACCGCGCCGATACCCAATGCCTGAATGCCCAGCTGATGGAAGCCGCCGCCGTAGAACAGTCCCGGCGAACCCACGCCCAGCTTTTCCACCAGGTCGGGTGTGGCGAAGAGGCCGACAGCCATCGTGCCCCAGATTCCCGAGATGCCGTGGCAGGACAGTGCGCCGATCGGGTCGTCGATCCGGATGCGGTCGATGGCGAGGACCATGACGACCATCAGGCCACCGGCGATGGCGCCGATGATGACGGCCGCCCAGGGCTCGACAAAACCGGAGCCGGCGGTAATTGCGACAAGAGCTGCGATGGCGCCATTCGCTGTCATACCGATATCAGGCTTTCCCATGATGAGCCAGGCCATCGCCATGGCTGCCAGCACGCCCGCCGCCGCCGCCATATTGGTGGTCACGGCTATGTCGGCGAAGCTCAGGTCCATGGCATTCAGGGTGCTGCCGGGGTTGAATCCGAACCAGCCCAGCCAGAGGATGACCACGCCCAGCAGGGCCATCGGCATGCTGTGGCCGGGAATCGGGCGTGGTTTGCCTTCACGCGAGTACTTGCCGATCCTCGGCCCCAGGGCCAGGGCGCCGACCAAGGCTGAAGTCGCGCCCACCAGGTGGACGACCGTCGAGCCGGCGAAGTCCTGCATGCCCAGCTCTGCCAGCCAGCCGCCGCCCCAGATCCAGTGGCCGACGACAGGATATATCAATGCTGAGAAGACGATGCCAAAGACGAAATAGACCACCATCTTGGTGCGCTCGAGCAGGGCGCCGTAAACGATGGCCAGCGACACGGCCGCAAAGGCGAACTCGAACAGGAACTTGGCGTTGATTGCGACGTTACTGTAAGCCAGTGAGGCGAAGACGGTGCTGGTGTCGTCCGGTGCCACATTCAGGAACCAGCCACTCGAGCCGGCGAAACCGGAGCCAGTGCCGAAAGCGATGGCGAAACCGACAGCCCAGAAGACCAGAGCTGAGAGCGACAGATTTACCAGGATCTTCCAGGCGATGTGCCCGGCGTTCTTGGCTCGGGTAAAGCCGACCTCGAGCGCAAAGAATCCCGCCTGCATGAAGAAGACCAGGAACGCGGCCAGCATCACCCAGACAGTGTCGATCGCGATTGATTCGGCCGACACTTCCGCATCCTGAGCGAACGCGAGCGACGGCAACATGAGCACGAGCGCTGTGGCGATCGAGACCGCGCCCATCATCAGTAACTTCCTCCAACTGAATATGCTTTTGAGTAGATCCATAATTTTTCCCTCCTTAAGATTGAGCGCGGATTTACAGGACCTCGGAGCCGGTCTCGCCGGTCCTTATCCTCATGGCGAACTCAACCGGGGTTACGAAGATCTTGCCATCGCCGATATCTCCGGTCCTGGCTGCCTTCCCGATTGTTGCTACTACTTCTTCCACCGTGTCGTCTTCGACCACAGTCTCTACCTTGACCTTGGGACGAAGGTTGATCGTGACCCGGGCGCCGCGATAAGTCTCTGTATAGCCCTTCTGACGGCCGAAGCCCTTGATCTCGGTGAAACTCATACCCTCCACGCCGATTGAATCAAGGGCGTCACGCACTTCCTCCACTTTCTCGTGCCGGATGAATGCTTCTACTTTTTTCATGCTGCTCACCTCCTGTGCTCGCTGATGGACAAGCCGATTGCCGCCGGTCTTGTACTTTTGTCTTTGTACACTCTGGAGTTTAGACAACGGGTGAAATTTGTTCGTTAGACAGTGGGAGCAATTTTGCGGGAATTGGTTTGTACACTCGTGAAAATCCGCACGAGGCTGAATTCATGCGCACAAGGTAATGGTAATCACCATGTATCAGTGTGCGCTGTTTGCACTGTTTATTGGCGTGCACTGTTTTTTGGTGTGTCTTGTGAAAAGGGACCCCGTCCGCGGCAACGGAGGGGCCCCTCGGGAGGGGTGTCTATCAGTAGTAGCGCAACCACACATAGAGCGTGCAGATAACCATCGATTCCAGCATCAGCGGCAGGCCGTAAAGGGTAAACCGCCTGAAGCTGATGTGATGGCCGTGCTTATCGCCGATGCTGGAGGCGATCACGTTGGCGCTGGCGCCGATCAGGGTGCCGTTGCCGCCCAGGCAGGCGCCGAGAGCCAGGGACCACCAGACAGGCATTAGCCCTTCCTGGTGCAGCAGGGCAGTCCCTTCCTGTCCCGGCCACATCCCCTGGGCCATGTCGATCACCATCGTATTCATGGTTGCGACGTAAGGAATGTTGTCGACGATCGCCGAGGCGAACGCGGAGAACCAGAGCGTGAACATGGAAGTGGCAAACAGGCTGCCTTTGGTCAGACCCAGCATCGCTTCGGAAAGCTGCCCGATCACTCCCGTGCGCGCGAGCGCTCCAACCATAACAAAGAGACCGGCGAAGAAGAGGATGGTCGGCCATTCGACTCCGCGTAGGATCTCGCGCGGATCCTGACGGCCCCAGAGCGTCAGCAGGGCGGCGCCGCTCATGGCGATCGTCGCCGGCTTCAGCCCGAGTGAACTGTGAAAGACAAAGCCCAGGATAGTCAGGGCAAGCACGAAAAGACTCTTCTTCATTAGAGAGGAATCGGTGATCGCCCCCTTGTGGTCCATGCTCATGATCCGGTCGCGCTGTTCGGTGGTGGTGGTGAAATGGCGCCGGAAAATCAGCCTGATGGTGATCAGGTAGACCGCCATGATCAGGACGATCACCGGCAAAAGGTTGTATATGAAATCCATGAAGGTCAGCTCGGCGCGGCTGGCGATCATGATGTTGGGGGGATCGCCGATGAGCGTGGCGGCGCCGCCGATGTTGGAGGCTATCGCTTCCGTGATCAGGAACGGGATGGCATCGACCTTGAGAGTCGAAGCGATTACGATGGTGACCGGTGCTATCAGCAGGATCGTAGTGACGTTATCGAGAAAAGCGGACAGCACCGCGGTCACAAGGGTGAGGATAATCATGATGCGAAGAGGATGACCCTTAGCCAGCTTCGCGGCTCTCACCGCCAGCCATTCGAACAGACCCGTCTTCATCGCGATGTTGACGATGATCATCATCCCCATCAGCAGAAAGATTACGTTGAAGTCGATGCCCAGGTCCTGCGAGAAGAAGGACTCCCGCTGCTCGATTATCCCCAGCAGCATCATCACGGCGGCCGCGGCCAGGGCCACGACTGTCTTGTGGACTTTCTCCGTGGCGATCAACACGAACGAGCCGAGGAATATGCCTGATACGAGGATGGCCTGCATTTTTGGGATCCCGTCCTGTCGGTTTCTTGCGGATATTACTGGTGCCGCCGGATGCTGCATTGCTTGCGGTTGCTTCGTTTCTGCCTGGTGTGCTGGTTTTCGTGGGGCTCCGCCCGCGCTTTGCGCTGGCGGAGCCCCGGATGGTGTATCAGATCAGTTACAGCGCATCATCGCCGCTGTTGCCGGTCCTGATGGCGACCGCTTCTTCGATGTTGGAAACGAAGATCTTGCCGTCGCCGATCTCGCCGGTCTTGGCCACCGCGCGGATCGTCTCCACGACCACCGGCGCCATTGAATCCGTGACGACTATCGAGAGCATGAGCTTGGGATTCAGGAACACCTCGCGCTTGCTGCCTCTCCAGGTCTCCGTATATCCCTTCTGCTTGCCGAACCCTTTGACTTCGAGCACGGTCATGCCCTGCACGCCGACTTCATTCAGTTTGGTCTTGATGTCGTCGAGCTTGATATGCCTGATTATGGCTTCTATTTTTTTCATTCCGTCACCACCCTGGTGCTCGGCTTTGCAGCCGCTGTGACAGGCGTATGGGAACCGCCGGTCGCGTGTGAAACCGGATCCGGAAGTGAGAAGTCCGGATAGGCCAGGACGCCGATCTCAGGCAGATCCAGACCCTGGATCTCGTCTTCCGCGGAAACCCGGATGCCCAGCGTGGCGTCCAGCACCTTGAAGAAGACGTAGCTGCCGCCGAATGCCAGCGTGATCACGGCACCGGCTCCGAGAAGCTGCGCGGCCATCTGGCCGCCGCCGCCATAGAGCAGTCCGGTGACATTGCTGGCGATGCCGTTGAAGCCGGCGCCATAGGTGCCGTCGGCGAAGATGCCGAGAGCCAACACGCCCCAGAGGCCGTTGACTCCGTGGACCGCCACGGCACCGACAGGATCGTCCACCTTCATGACGCGCTCGATGAAGAGCACGGCGCCAACGACAAGGAAGCCGCCGATGGTGCCGATGAGCAGCGCGGCCCAGGGGGCCACGAAGGCGCAGGGAGCGGTGATCGCCACCAGACCCGCCAGAGTACCGTTGGCGGTCATCGAGATATCCGGCTTGCCGAATACCTTCCACATGGTAAACATCGCGGTGAGTCCGCCGGCGGCCGCGGCCAGGAAGGTGTTGGCAATGATCACCGACAGCCTCAGGTCTCCACCGGACAGGGTGCTGGCGCCATTGAAGCCGATCCAGCCAAAGGCGAGGATGAGCGTGCCCAGGACCGCCATGGGGAGATGATGGCCCGGAATGGCGTTGGGGCTGCCGTCCTTGTTGAACTTGCCGATACGTGGGCCGAGTACCATGGCGCCTGCCAGTGCGGTCAGGCCGCCCATGGCGTGCACGACAGATGAGCCGGCGAAATCGAGATAACCGTTACCCCAGCCGAGGTTGTTGCCCAGCTGAGCCAGCCAGCCGCCGCCCCATACCCAGTTACCGAACAGCGGATACAGGAACATGGACATGAAGAATCCGAAGATGATGAAAGATGAGAACTTCCAGCGCTCAGCCATGGATCCGGTCGGGATAGTCGCGGCCGTATCCATAAAGACCATCTGGAACAGGAAGAACGCGAGGATGCCTACATCATAAAGACCGTTGCCGAAGAGGCCGCTGGTGCCGAAGATGCCCCAGCCCTTGGTGATCTCGACCATGCCGTCAAGGTTGGCAATCCCGCCCAGCGTGGCCAGATGGCCCAGGCCGCCGAACATGATCGGGAAGCCCACGGTGAAAAAACCGATGACGCCGATGAGGAAGACCACGAAATTCATCGACATGGTGTGGGCCGCGTTCTTGGCCCTGGTAAATCCTGCCTCCACCAGCGCAAAACCGGCCTGCATGAAGAAGACCATCGCGAATCCCATTATCAGCCAAACATAATTGAGAGATACCTTGCTGTGGCCTACCTCCTCGGCCAGGCTCTCGACGGTCGGCTCTTCGCCGGCCAATGTCGAAGCCAGGTCGGCTGATGTGCCTGTTGCGGCGCCGTTGGGGTCGGTGGCGACAGCGACAGTTTCATCAGTTGCCACCACTGCTGTGTCATTGGTGGCAGCCGGCTCTTCCTCCGCGAAGGCGACGCCGCCCAGCGAGAAAAAAACCAGCAACATCGCCACGATGAGAAATATCTTTGTAGCTTTGCTCATAACTCCTCCTGATGGTTCCCCGGGGACATGATTATTCGTGTCCCCGGACTAATAAGGTTTAAGCACTCATTGGAATCGAGTCCCCCCGACCGGTCGGCTGCAAGAAAAGTGCCATTCACCTCCTTGTCATATGTGGCAGCCTTGGAAAAATGATAGCCATCCGTCTTGCGTCAATCGCTATCCCGCGGGATAAAAAACAGAGAGTCCTGTTGTACGGGTTTGATTTGTACAGTTGACTTTGAGGAAGTTATTAGACAGGTGGCGTTACCGGACGGAGAAAGCATTATCCATGTAGCCAAAACGGATGCAGGTGCCTTCCACCTATGTGTGTATCCGGAACCCGACTCTTCCCCCCGTAACAATCCCATCCCCAAAAGTTTAGACCGCCGTCGGTATTGCCGGCGTCGGCGCTTCTTTAAACTGCTGCCAATATCCGTTGGCAAACGAAAAAGGAGTGAGGCTGATGCGGCAGGTTGCTATTTATGGAAAAGGTGGTATCGGCAAGTCGACGACGACGCAGAACCTGACTTCCGCGCTCGGGGAGATGGGCAAGAAGATCATGGTGGTAGGTTGCGACCCCAAGGCGGACTCGACCCGGATGCTTCTCGGCGGCCTGGCACAGCAGACAGTGCTGGATACCCTGAGGGAAGAGGGCGAAGACGGCGTCGAACTCGAGGACGTGATGAAGAGCGGTGTCTATGGCATCAACTGTGTCGAGTCCGGCGGTCCGGAGCCCGGCGTCGGTTGCGCCGGCCGCGGCATCATCACTTCCATCGGCATGCTTGAGAACCTGGGAGCTTACGAAGCAGACCTGGATTACGTCTTCTACGATGTACTCGGCGATGTAGTCTGTGGCGGTTTCGCCATGCCGATCCGCGAGGGCAAGGCTCAGGAGATTTATATCGTGGCTTCCGGCGAGCTAATGGCCATGTACGCCGCCAACAACATCTGCAAGGGCATCAAGAAGTACGCCGACTCTGGAGGCGCACGCCTCGCCGGCATCATCTGCAACAGCCGCAACGTGGACGGCGAGCTGGAACTGTTGACAGCTTTCGCGGAGCGCCTCGGCAGCCAGCTGCTGCACTTCGTGCCCAGGGACAACATCGTGCAGCGAGCCGAGATCAACAAGAAGACCGTCATCGAATACGAGCCGGAATGCGAGCAGGCTGACGAGTACCGCACGCTCGCCGGCAAGGTCGACGGCAACGAGATGTTCGTGATCCCCGACATCATGACCCAGGACGAACTCGAGAAGATGATGATGGAGTTCGGCATCCTGGAAGCGGCCTAATACGCTCCGGGGACATGATCATTCGTGTCCCCGGTCTAGCAAGGTTTTTATCCAAAGGAGGCAGCACTAATGGAAATGGTACGGGCCATACTTCGGCCAAACAGCATCGACAGGGTCGTCTGCGCCCTGGAGGAGACCGGTTTTTTCTCCATGACCAGGATGGACGTCTTCGGGCGCGGCAAGCAGAAGGGCATCAGGGTCGGCGAAGTGCAGTACGACGAGCTGCCCAAGACCATGCTCATGTTCGTGGTCAACAGCCGCGATACCCAGCGGCTGATCGACACGATCACCAAGGTCGCTAACACCGGCAACATCGGCGACGGCAAGATCTTCATCTCACCGGTCGACGCGGTCTACACGATCCGCACCGGCGAGTCGGGACTATAGGGGGATGCCATGAAAGAGATCACCGCGATCATCAGGACCAACAGGATACAGAAGACCAAGGAGGCTCTGGTTGAAGCCGGCTACCCTTCGATGACGGTCAAGGAAGTCCTCGGCCGTGGAAAGCAGCGCGGCCTGCAACAGGAGTTCTGCCTCGACATCCCCGAGCCTGACGACGGGGAACTGTTGCCCAGGATCAGCTTCATCCCCAAGCGGCTCCTGACCCTGGTGGTCGACGACGAGGATGTGGACTCCCTTGTCGTACTGATAACAAAAGCAAACCAGACCGGCAGTGTCGGCGACGGCAAGATCATCGTCTCGCCGGTATCAGACGCCGTCCGCGTGAGGACGAGCGAAGCCGGCCATGTGGCGCTAAGTTGAGGAGACAGGATGGCTGAACCAGTGAAAGACATCAAGGAACTATGCGAACTGAAAGACAGGATAGTCGAGTCCCTGCCGGCAAAGGTCGGCAAGAACCGGGCCAGGCACATACAGGTCAAAGGCTGCGAAGACCAGCCGGCGATCGACGCCAACGCCAGGACCATCCCCGGGATAATCACGACCAGGGGCTGCGCCTTCGCCGGGGCCAAGGGAGTCGTGCTCGGCCCGATCAAGGACGTGGTCAACCTCGTCCATGGGCCAGTCGGCTGTTCCTATTACTCATGGCTGACCCGGCGCAACTTCGCCCGGCCGGATGAGGGCGGCCGCAGTTTCCTGCCGTATTGCTGCACCACCGACATGCAGGAGGGCGACATCGTCTTCGGCGGCGAGAAGAAACTGATGCAGGCCATCCGCGAGGTCAAGGAGATCCTCGACCCGGAAGCGATCGTGGTCACCGCTACCTGCCCGGTCGGGCTGATCGGCGACGACATCGCCAGCGTCTCCAGGCAGGCTGAGGAGGAACTGGGCATCAAGGTATTTTCCGCGAACTGCGAAGGTTACAAGGGGGTCAGCCAGTCGGTCGGGCACCACATCGCCTGCAACTCGTTGATGGAGCACGTAGTCGGCACCGAAGAGCTTGATGACCCGACGCCGTTCGACATCAACATCTTCGGCGAGTACAACATCGGCGGCGACCTCTGGAGCATCAAACCCATGCTGGAAGAGATCGGTTACCGCATTGTCTCGACTTATACAGGCGACGCATCCATCCACGATATCGCCCGCGCCCCCCATGCGAAACTGAACCTGCTCATGTGCCACCGCTCCATCAACTACGCCACGCGCATGTTCCACGACCGCTACGGGCTGCCGTGGCTGAAGGTCAACTACGTCGGCGTCGAGGAGACTGCCAAATCTCTCAGGGAGATGGCCCGGTTCTTCGGCGACGAGGAGCTGTCGGCAAAAACCGAGGCGGTTATCGCCGCCGAGATGGAACGGATCAGCCCCGAGCTGGAACATTTCCGCGGCCGGCTCGACGGCAAGAAGATCATGCTGTTCGTGGGCGGTTCGCGCGCCCACCATTTCCAGAAGCTTTCCGAGGAGCTGGGCATGAACGTGGTGATGGCTGGTTACGAGTTCGCCCATCGCGATGATTACGAAGGCAGGAAGATCCTGGCGGAGATGAAGAAGGGCGGCATGAGCAAGGTGGTCCAGGATATCAAGTATGAGCTGGAGCCTGGCTTTACCCCCGCCTTCACGGAAGCAGAGCTGGAGCAGAAAAAGCAGGGCCTGTCCGAACACCTGCTCGATTACGAAGGGATGATACCGCACATGCGGGAGGGCTCGCTGATCATCGACGACCTCAACCATCACGAGACCGAGATCGTCATCCGCGAGCTCGAGCCTGATGTCTTCTGCTCGGGCATCAAGGACAAGTATGTAGTGGAAAAGATGGGCGTGCCCTCGCGGCAACTCCACTCCTACGATTACAGCGGGCCATACACCGGTTTTGACGGGGCGCTCACTTTTGCCAGGGATATCGACATGGCCGTGAGCACCCCGACCACAGGCCACATCACTCCACCATGGAGAAACACGGAGGCTGACTGCGATGCTTGATTCCACCCCAACACAATCCGCCGAGAGAAAAGGGGTGAAGATCAACCCCGCCAATATCTGCCAGCCCATCGGCGCCGCCATGGCGGCCGCCGGCATCAGAAACTGCATGCCCCACAGCCACGGTTCGCAGGGTTGCTCCTCCTACCTGCGGACCCAGATCACGCGCCACTACCGTGAGCCGGTCATGGGGACGAGCAGCTCCTTCTCCGAGGACACTGCCGTCTTCGGCGGCGGCGGCAATCTGAAGCAGGCGATCAGGAACATCGTCGCCATCTACAAACCCGAGGTGATCGCCATCCATACTACCTGCGTCGCCGAGACCATCGGCGACGACGTCAGGAGCATCGTCGAGGGAATGGAACGCGAGGGCGACATCCCCGAAGACGTGCGGGTGATCGCCGCCAGCACCCCGAGTTATGTCGGCACCCACATCCTCGGTTACGCCCGCATGGTCGAGGCCATGGTCAACGGCTTCTCCCGGAGGAAGGAAGGCACCGCGCGCGCACGCATCAACGTCATTCCCGGCTTCAACTCAGAACCTGGAGATATCCGTGAGATCAAGCGGATCCTGGGAATAATGGACATCGGCCATATCGTCTTTCCGGACACGACCGGCGTCTTCGATGCCCCTATGACTGGCGAGGCGAGGTTGTATCCTCAGGGAGGCACCACTGTCTCCGATCTTGAAGACACCGGCAATTCCCTGGCTACCTTCGTTATCTGCCGGGATTCCGGCACATTGGCGGCCGTGGCCCTGGAGAAAGACTCCCAGGTGCCGGCCGTTCTTCTGCCGACGCCGATCGGCATCAGTAACGTGGACAGGCTGATCATGAATCTGGCTGCCGCAACCGGCACGACCGTGCCGATGGAGCTCGAGGAAGAGCGCGGCCGCCTCGTCGACATGATGCACGACGCCCATCCACATTTCCATGGCAAGAAGGTGGCTATCGCCGGTGACCCGGATATCGCCGCCGGCCTTGCCAGCCTCGTGGCCGATATGGGGATGGAACCAGCTCACGTGCTATCCGGCACCAAAAGCGCCACCTTTGAAAAAGAGACGCGGGAGCGGCTCGCCGATGACTACCCTGACGCAAATATCATCAACGGCGGCGACCTGTTCACCCTGCATCAGGCGATCAAAAACCAGCCGGTGGACCTGATCCTGGGGAACACCCATACGAAATATATAGCCAGGGCCGAGGACGTGCCGCTGGTGCGTGTCGGGTTCCCTGTTTCCGACAGGGCCAACCTGCACCACTTCCCGGTGATGGGTTACGCCGGCGCCGCCAGGATGGTTGAACGGATCGGCAATACTCTGCTCGACCGGGTGGACCGGGACGCCCCTGACGAACGGTTCGAGCTGATGCTCTAATGAGCGACATCAGGCTCGACGTCATCGCCGGCAGGGAGCGGCACATCTGCCGCAAGGCCGGCGCGATCAGCAAGGCCGGCTCCTTCAGCGAAACCGGTGCAGTAAGCGATGTAGTCGCGGTAAGCGAAGCTCGGGCGCCTGGCATAACTTGTGACACCGACAGTGTCGCCGGAGCGGTCAGCCAGCGGGCCTGTGTCTTCTGCGGCGCCCGCGTGGTGATCAATCCCATCGCGGACGCCCTGCACCTTATCCATGGCCCCATCGGCTGTTCGGCCTATACGTGGGATATCCGGGGCAGTCTCTCATCCGGCCCGGAACTGCACCGGCTGAGTTTTTCCACCGACCTCCGGGAATACGACGTCATCTTCGGCGGCGAGAAGAAACTGTACGCGGCGCTCACCGAGCTGATAGCGAAGCACAGCCCGAAGGGCGCCTTCGTGTATTCGACCTGCATCGTCGGGATCATCGGCGACGACCTCAAGGCTGTCTGCTCGAAGGTCGCGGAAGAAACCGGCATCCCGGTGATCCCGGTACAGTCGGAAGGTTTCAGGGGAAACAAGAACGCCGGCTACAAGGCTGCCTGCGAGGCGCTGTTCCGGCTGATCGGCGACGGTGGCCAGGCCGGCCGCATCAAGGCGCCCGTCCCGCTTTCCATCAACATCCTGGGCGATTTCAACCTCGCCGGAGAGCTGTGGATCATCCGTGATTACCTCGACCGCATGGGCATCAGCGTGGTCGCCAACATAAGCGGCGATTCGCGGGTGGAGCAGGTGGCAATGGCACACACGGCGGCGCTGAACGTGGTCCAGTGTTCCGGTTCCATGACCCATCTCGCCAAAATGATGAAAGCGCACTACGGAATTCCCTACATCAGGGTCTCGTATCTGGGCCTGGAGGACATGAGCGGCAGCCTCCGCGAGATTGCCGCCTTTTTCAACGACCCCAAGGTCATCCAACAGACCGAGCGTCTGATTGAGGAAGAGACCGCTGCCGTCGAACCCGAACTCGAGTTCTACCTTGAAAGGCTAAAGGGGAAAAAGGCAGCCGTTTACGTGGGCGGCGCTTTCAAAGCGGTATCGCTGATCAAGTCATTTCGGGCGCTCGGAATGCAAGTGGCTGTAGTCGGCTCGCAGACGGGCAAGCAGAAGGATTACGAGGAGATTCGCTGCGAATCTGACGGGGGCACCGTCATAATCGACGACGCCAACCCCCTGGAGCTGGCCCAGCTCATGGAGAGCCTGGGTGTCGACATCTTCGTCGGCGGAGTCAAGGAACGGCCGGTAGCCTACAAGCTGGGCGTGGCATTCTGCGACCACAACCACGAACGCAAGAAACCGCTTGAAGGTTACACGGGCATGCTCAATTTCGCCCGGGAGGTCTATAGCTCGATAGCCAGCCCCGTATGGGACTGGGTGCCGCGCCCTCGACTGGCTGAAGGGAGCCTGAACCATGGCTAAGAGTTTTGTCTCGACCACCAATCCCTGCAGACTCTGCCGGCCCCTTGGCGCGTGCCTTGCCTTCAGGGGTGTGGAGGATTCGATGGTGCTGCTGCACGGATCACAGGGATGCAGCACCTACATGCGCCGCTACATCTCCAGCCATTTCCGGGAACCGGTCGATATCGCCTCTTCCGCCCTGAGCGAGAATCAGGCGGTCTACGGCGGAGCCGCCAACCTCAAGCAGGGGATCAGGAACGTCGTGGCCAAGTATTCGCCCGCGGTCCTGGGCGTTGCCACCACCTGCCTGGCGGAGACTATCGGCGACGATGTCAGGATGGCTATCAGTGAGCTTATGGAGGAAGAGCCGGCGCTGCGGGAGATCACGATCGTGCCGGTCTCCACGCCTAGCTACAACGGCGGCCATATGGACGGCTTCAATGACGCCTGCGTCGCCATCCTCGAGAATTGTGCCGAGAGCGGGGACCAGCGGGGGGAAATTAACCTTTTCCCAGGGTTTGTCTCCCCCGCCGATCTTCGTTACCTGAAAGAAGTGATGGCATCCTTCGGCGTCGCGCCGATGGTCCTGCCGGACATCTCGGACACGCTGGATGGGGTCATCGACGGATCGCTGAACCGGATTCCCACTGGCGGCGCCCGTCTCGCGGACATCCGGCTTGCGGGCTCGTCGGCAGCTTCGATCGAATTCGGACAGACATTCCCTGAGAGCCAGTCGCCGGCGCTTTTCCTGGAGAAGCGCTTCGGCGTCAGGGCTGAACGGCTCCCGCTCCCCATCGGCATCAGGTATAGCGACCTCTTTTTCGAATCCCTGGAACGGCTGACCGGCCGGGCGACCTCCGAGATTCACAGAAACGAACGGGGCAGGTTGGTGGACGCCATGGTCGATGCCCACAAATATCTGTTCGGCAAGCGGGCTGTCATCTACGGCGACGCTGATTTCGTCATCGCCATGACTTCGTTCCTGGTGGACCTTGGCATCCAGCCCGTCGTCTGCGCCAGCGGCGGCGGCGGAGCCGATTACCTGGCTGATCTGGAGGCACTGACGAGCCCGCTGGAAGAAACGCCGGCCCTGCTGGCTCGAACTGATTTCGATGACATCCGCGAGCATTCGCGGGAAGCGGCTGCGAACCTGCTCATCGGCAGCAGCAAGGGAAACCACATCGCCCGCGAGCTTGGCATCCCACTGGTCCGGATCGGCTATCCAATACACGACCGTTTCGGCGGCCAGCGGATCCTCCATGCCGGCTACCGCGGGGCGCTGAACCTTCTGGATCTTCTGACCAACACGATAATCGCCAGGGAGGAGGCTGAACTTGGCCATGGCTACAGCTACATGTAAGAGGGACGGCGGGCTGTCGGCATGAGCGAGCCGGTTGTTATCGCGATCTGTTTTTTCCTCATCGCCTTGCTCTATTCGGCTGTCGGACATGGCGGGGCTTCGGCATATCTGGCGACGATGGCTTTGCTCGAATTCTCACCCGATGAGATGAAGCCAGCCGCTCTCGCACTGAACGTACTTGTGGCGACGATCACGAGCATCCGGTTCTACCGGGCAGGATATTTTTCATGGCGGCTGTTTTGGCCCTTTGCCGCCGCATCCATCCCGCTGGCTTATATCGGAGGCGGATTGACCGTTAGCGATGATTGGTACCGGCTCCTGGTCGGAGCCGCCCTGATCTTCGCGGCTATCCACCTGCTGGCACGCTATCGCGCCAGTCGTGAGGACATCCCCGGCGTGCGCACTCCCGGGTTGCCGGCATCGATGACCGCCGGCGGTATCATCGGTCTTACATCAGGCCTGACCGGCGTCGGTGGCGGCATCTTTCTCAGCCCCGTGCTGCTGATGCGCAGGTGGGCAGGCTTAAGGCAGACATCGGCCGCCGCAGCCGTTTTTATCCTCGTAAACTCCATGGCCGGACTGGCTGGCCATCTTCAGAATGGCGGAAGCTTCCCGTCAGATATGCCGGTCTGGGCCCTGGCAGTCATTGCCGGCGGTTTATTGGGATCGTGGCTCGGAGCAACCAGGTTCAATAATCAGGCGCTCAGGCTGTTACTTGGCATAGTTCTTGTCCTTGCTGGCTTAAGGATGGTGGCATAGAAATGAAAATCACTGCGGATATCCGCAATCACCCCTGTTTCAACAGCAGTGTGCGGCACAAATTCGGGCGGGTTCACCTGCCGGTGGCTCCCCGCTGTAATGTTCAATGTAATTACTGCAACCGCTTGTTCGACTGCCCCAACGAAGGCCGGCCGGGGGTCACAAGCAGGATTATGCGGCCGAAAGATTCCATCGCCTTTCTTGCCGCCGCGATGGAAGCAAACCAGATCTCAGTCGCGGGTATCGCCGGGCCGGGCGACCCACTCGCGAACCCCGATCAGACTTTCACGACCCTCAGACTGGTCAGGAAAAAATATCCGCATCTGCTGCGCTGCCTGTCAACAAACGGGCTTTACGCCCTCACATACATCAGGGAGATAATCCATTACGCAAGCCATGTCACCCTGACAGTGAACGCCGTCGACGCCGAAGTCGGTTCTAGAATCTACAAGTGGATCAAGCTGGGAGACAGGATCCATACCGGGATCGACGCAGCCAGCATCATGATGGAGCGTCAGCTGGAGGCGATTCGCCACCTCAAGAGCGCCGGCATCGTCGTAAAAGTGAACACGGTAGTCATCCCCGGGGTCAACGACGGTCACATCGAAAGCATAGCCCGGACCATGGGCCGGCTATCTGTGGACATGTACAACGCGATGCCGCTGTTCCCGGTAAAGGGCACGCCTTTTGGGGATATTGCCGAGCCCCTCCCTGCTGAGATTACAAAACTGCGCGAACAGGCTTCCGCGCACCTGCCCCAGATGAACCATTGCGCCCGCTGCCGCGCCGATGCCGCCGGACTTATCGGAGCGGGCCTCGATCCGGGTATCAGGTCTAATCAGAGGTCATTTCTGGCAACTGCTCGCTGTTAGAAAGGGGCGCATGACTCTCCGCAGAAAAACGAACGCTACGATGGCGGCGGTTATCCCGATGGCATCGCCGGCGAGGAGATCCCGGCCGGCGCGCGAATCCTCACCGTCGTGGATTCCTTCGGCGCCATGATAGATAAGCGGGTTTACAAAAAAGCATTCAGCCGCGAGGAAGCGTTCGCGGAACTGAAGCGCTGTTCGGGTACGCAATTCGACCCCGATATACTGAATACTTTTCTCGAGCTGGTGGCGAAAGGCCTGATCGGCTGACACTCCCCGATAGTCTGACAGAGACAGGGTCAGTCATGCTCGATAAAAGGATATATCGAGGGTAACTGGTACATTATTTCGACAGTGTGGAACTAAAATGGCAAGGGAGGCGGCAATCATCAAAAAACTCAGCCTTCTGGCAAAATACTCCATCCTCTCGCTGATCATCACCGCCGGCGTTTCGCTTTTCGTAGCCTGGGGTCTTCAGCGCAACCAGGAAGCAAGGATCATCGATATCGAAGCAGACAGCGCCGCAGATCAGGTAGAGACGGTGCTGGCATCGAACCTGCTCGCTTCCGACTTCACTGAACCTCTCAGCGCTGAAAGATACCAGCAGATCGATGATCTCATACGCAGGGATATCGTTCATGAACACGTTGTGCGCGTCAAACTCTGGAACCCGGACGGGAAACTGATCTATTCCGATGCCGGCGGCGGCGAGATGGTCGGCGAGACCCCGGAGATGTCACATGAACTCAAGGAAGCGCTCGACGGCGATATGGCCACGGAGATCTCCAACCTCGAAAAAGAGGAGAACACCACCGAGGCCGAGCGGTTCGAGCACCTGCTGGAAGTATATGCTCCGGTCCGGCTGGACGGTTCAGACCAGATCGTCGGAGCATTCGAAGCCTATCACCATCTTGGCGTGCTCGAGCCCGGCATCGCCGACATGCGGCGCTTCGTGGCCTTAAGCATGGGCGCCGGTGCGGTGATCATATATTTCTCACTTTTCGGGATAGTCAGCGGTGCCTCCCGCCAACTGGTGAGGCGCAGCCGGGAGAACCGGCACCTGTTCGAGGAGGAAAAGACCCGCCGGTCCGAACTGTCGGCGCTATATGGCCTTTCCCGCTCCCTGGTCAACGCCCCGCCGGAGGAAGGTGAATCTCTTGACATCATCGTCCGGCACGCGGTAGACACCCTGCATGTGACGTTCGCCTGCGCCTTCCTGCTGGAAGGAGATAGCGTGGTCCAGCGGACCGCCCACCCGATTCGCTATCTCGGCCGTGACCTTAAGGTCGAACAATGCTACCTCAACGACTATTGCCCCAGGCTGCTTCGAGCGGCGCTGGCGGATGAACCGATCATGATCCACCGGGATGAAATCACTGATCTATCCGGCCACGAGAGTCAGATGCTCTACCTGGACCTGGCGCAAACAATCTGTCTTGTTCCAATAAAAGCGGGCGAGATTCCCCTGGGTGTCCTGCTCATGGGTGAATCGCGCAGTGACAGCCGCGAGCCGTTCACCCCGGAGAAACTCCGCCTCTGCAGCAGCATCGCCGACCAGGCGGCCAGCGCCCTGCAACGCGCCAATCTCTTCAGTGACCTGGAGAAAGCTTACCTGGAAACTGTGCTAACCCTGGCGAACGCGGTCGAGGCCAAGGACACATATACCAAGAATCATGCCGAGAACGTCTCGCATATGGCCGTGGAGGTCGGCAAGGCAATGGGGCTCGATGACAGCCTGCTGGAAGACCTTAAATACGGTGGAGTACTTCATGACGTCGGCAAGATCGGCGTACCAGATGCAGTGCTGAAGAAGCCGGGCAAACTCGATGATGATGAATGGATCCTGATGCGCGCTCATGCCGCTCTCGGCTTTGAGATCATCAAACCGGTACACCGCCTCGCCGGCGCGGCGAAGGTAGTGCGCCATCACCATGAACGCTACGACGGCCACGGTTATCCCGACGGGATCGCGGGAGAAGCAATACCGATCACCGCACGCATCCTCACGACCGTAGATTCATATAGCGCCATCGTCGACCGTAGACCGTACAAGCAGGCACGCAGCCACGCGGAAGCAATTGCCGAGCTGAACCGGTGCGCCGGCACACAGTTCGATCCCCAGGTGGTGGAGAACTTCATCGGGCTCTTCGAGAGCGGCACACTTATTCCTGAAGAATAGGCCCCTCAGTCAAAAGCAGCCGGCCGGCATTCATCGTCAAGATGCGCGCGCACTTCCGCCAGGTGCTTCTCATTGGTCCGTTGCATCGAAAGCGGTGGCAACTCGTCGAAGCTGAAGAATCTGGCATCCATGGTCTCATCGCTGGGGCGGGCTTCGCCGCCGGCGATGTCACATAGAAAGATGATCTTATAGGCGTGGAAGAATTCCAGCGGCCGGCCGCCGCGATTTGCGTCAAAGACGGCCACCACCTTGCGCGGCACGACCTCGAAGCCGCTCTCCTCCCAGACCTCTCGCGCCACCATTTCTGAGGGGATATCCCCCACGTCCGCCCAGCCACCAGGCATGGCCCAACGCTCGTCACGACGCTCCTGAACCAGCAGTATCCTGCCTTCACGCACCACGGCGCCGCGAACGTCGATCTTGGCAGTCGCGTAACCCGGCTGGGCGGAAAAATTCCTGACCAGCTTTTCCAGGGATTCATCGGTCTGGCTGGCGACGATCTCTGCTGCGATCTCGCTCAGCCTCGTATACCGCTGCACCTCGTAGTCAGTTGCGGCGAAAGTCAGCCCCGTCTGGCACAAACCCTGGATCTCCCGAGCCCATTCCAGCCATTGCGGCATTTTTTCCTGGGTCATCTAGATCCTTCCTTTAGTTTTTCACGGCGGCGATGATGATCGTGCGCCATCTGAGCACCAGCTCGCCGTCGACCCTCGATGCACTGAAGCCACCTAGATCGGTGTCGAGGTTCGAATCGAGGATGGCCACGATCGCCGCCCTGTCCTCAGGATCCTCGACCCGGTCCAGCCGCAGGATCAGATCCAGTGAGAAATCCCTGGCCGAAGGTTTGCGCTCCAGCTCGACGCTGAAGCCTGCGGCCGAGAGCATCGCCTCTAACTCCGAGGGACGATACGCCAGTACGTGAGAAGGGTCAACCAGCCGCTCGAAGCTCTCCCTGGTCGCGCGCAGGGCATCGTCGTCAGGGCCGTAAACATCTTCCATCACAAAACGGCCTGCCTCGCGGAGGACACTGTATATCTCGCCAAGGACCTTTACCGGTTCGGGGAAATGATGAAAGGCGGTCCTGCAGGTCACGAGGTCGAAAAATCCTTTGTCAAAAGGCGGCGCGGCAGCATCCGCCTCAATGAAGCTGACATTGGTCTGGCCGGTTTTCCTGATACGGTCCCTCGCCAGTGAAAGCATCTCGGGAGTCACATCCGTGCCGACTACCTCGGCGGCATCCCGCGCCATCAATGACGCCAGCAGGCCGGTTCCAGCGGCGACATCGAGCACCCGCTCGCCGGAAGCGGGCCTGGCCATCTCCAGCAGCGGCCGGTAATACTTCTCGTCGGAAAATACATCGAGCGCGGCATACCGTTCGACCCGTCGGCCGAAAACATCCCTGGCAGTCTCGCCGTCTTTTGCCTGGAAATGATCCATGGGAGGATATTATCCTAAAATAAGGAAATGGCTGAAGGAGTGAGTAATATGAACACCAGTAAAACAAAAACAGCCGTCGCGGTCACGCGCTGCCCAGATTATGATGACGAACGTATAAGAGCGGCTGTCCGGAAGGCGATAGGCCTGATCGGAGGACTCGCAGACGTCATCAAACCTGGCGACAAGGTGCTGCTCAAGGCCAACATGCTGGCGCCCAGCGATCCCGAAGCCGCGGTCACGACTCATCCGGCGATTGTCAGAGCGGTTATCGGGGCGGTGAAAGATGCGGGCGGTATTCCCGTGGTCGCCGATTCACCCGGATACTTTTACGCCGGCGGGAAGTGCCGGGCGTTGACCATGTGCGGCCTGAAGGAAGTCGCCGATGAACTGGAGGTTGAGTCCACCCAGTTCGAGGCGATGGAGAACGGCTTCGTGAAGACAGACGTCCCTGGCGGCGTCTACCTGAACAGGATCTACGCGGCCAGGCTGGCGCTTGAGGCCGATGTCATCATCACCCTGCCGAAACTCAAGACCCACGCCAGCACCTGGTATACCGGCGCGGTCAAGAACATGTTCGGGGCGGTGGCGACGAAAACCAGGAAGCAGGCCCACAAGCTGGCGACCTACGAACGCTTCAGCGGTTCGGTCGTTGACATCTATTCAGTCCTTAAGCCCGGGCTGGCGATCATGGACGCAGTCGTGGGCATGGAAGGCGAAGGGCCGCGGCACGGAAAACCCCGAAAAGCCGGGCTGATACTGGCCTCGAAGGATCCCGTCGCGCTGGACGCCGTGGCCTCGAAGATCATCGGTTTTGATCCGATGGAGATCGCCACTACCCGCGATGCTTCCACACGAGGGCTGGGCAATGGCAATCTCGATGATATCGACGTGCTCGGCGAGCGCATCGCCGACGTGGCTCTAGACTTCGACAAGCCCAGCGGCAAGCGCATCAATATCCCGCCGTTCATCATGAAAATCGCTGCGAACTTCCTCAAGGTCGAGCCTTTGTGCGTTGAGGAGGTCTGCGACAAGTGCAGCATCTGCGCGAAAAGCTGCCCGGTGGATGCGATTGCGATGAGCCCTTATCCGGCTATCGACAGGAAGGTCTGCATCGAATGTTACTGCTGTAACGAGATGTGTCCGACCGGCGCCATGGAGATCAGGAAGAGCTGGCTCGCTAAACGCTTCGGCTGAGTTTCGAAGGCCCGGCCCATTTTATCCTGAAATATCCGCTGGCCGACAGCGAACAGGGCCGTAAAAAATGAGCGGCTCCTGGGGAGCCGCTCATTGTATTGACTGCTTTACTAAAAGACGTCCCTCACCATTTCCTACAGGAAGGATATCTTCCACTCGCCGTCACGCTTGTTCAGCGTGAGCGTGTCTGATTCGGTTGTTTCCTTGTCATTTTCCTTGGTGGTTACTTCCACCTTGATCTCCGACTTGTCGCCGTCCGTCTTCTCTTCGAGTATCTTGTAGCTGACGACATCACCGAGTCCTGATTCTGATTTGCATGAATTGACCAGCTCATCCTTGTTGATGGCGGCGCCTGCGTCCTCTACAGCCTTCAGGTCCATCAGGTCGACCATCTTCTCACAATTCTTGTCTTTCGCCGCGGCCATGAAATCCTCCACTGCCGCCTTCGGTCCCGCACTTCCGCACCCGAAAGCTGCCAGCGCCATTACCGCAAGAAGCGCAGCCGCAAACAATACCCTGAATAACGATCTCTTTTGCACGAATGCTCCTTTCATCCAGCCTTATGGTTAGCGAAACACTATCATTCAACCAGACGACTCACCAACAGGAGCATCCTGATTGCCTGCCTGTATGATTGCCCCCCCTGCCCTGAATCATGAACCTGAACAAGGGCCGCTGGATTCGCATCAATATATTTTACAGACCTATTACATGCGGAATATATATTTCCTTTTAGACTCCTGTAATGGTCGGGAGATTACCCGGCATCATGGAAGGGTCACAGCCACCCAGGACCTGTCGATCGAGGAACAATACGACCATATCTACAGGTTCCGGAATAGCAGCTTCGTGGACGGCGCATATGGAATCATGCCGCGAAAACCGTTTAGAAAACTCATCTTCTGATGATTTCAGCCATTTCGATCTCTGTTAAGTAGTAGAATACGTTTACAGAATCCCTTTACTTTGATGCCTGCGCTAATATATAAGTTTAGCTGAACAGGTAAACCGGGTATCTAGGGAACGACTGCATGGCTGTTAGTCAGGCGATGCTTTTATCACTTAACAGCGGAAATGGTGGGAGGAGGAAGAAAATTGGCTGATGGAACAGTAAAATGGTTTTCAGACCAGAAGGGCTTCGGCTTCATCGAGCAGGAGGGCGGAGCGGATTTGTTCGTGCATCACTCCGAGATCCAGATCGAGGGCTTCAAAACCCTCGCCGAGGGTCAGAAGGTGACCTTTGATGTTGAAGAAGGTCCCAAGGGACCGCAGGCGAAGAACGTCAAGCCTGTAGACTAGGAAACACCGCAAGCAATCAAAAAGACCCTCCGCATGGAGGGTCTTTTTTTGTCCTCGAATCGACCGGCGGAATAGTTCGCCGCTGCTTCTGCCTACAGGTCATTTCCCGAATACGACAGGTTAAAGCTTTTGTTTATGAGCGGGAAATCGGGAACCATGTTTTCCTGGCCCGCGTACCCCAGTGCGGTCCAGTTGAGGAAGGACGGGTCGCGGACATCCACCCTGCTGATGCCGCCGTCCACGTCGGTGGCGACCAGGCAGACGATGTCCCCGCGCCAGCCTTCGACTATGCCGGCCGCGAATGAATCTTTCGCGAATGACGGCTCCCGCGGACCCTGCGCGGTGCGCGCGGGCTTAAGAGCGCCCAACGCCTGCCTGATAAGATCGATCGAAGTGTACACTTCGCTGACCCGGACGCAGAACCTGGCGTAGACATCTCCGGTTTCCTCCGTGGCGATTTCCATTTTCAGTTTCTGGTAGGCGGCGTAGGGATAATCCACCCTGGCGTCCACAGCCAGCCCCACCGCCCTGCCGGCAACGCCGATAACGCCGTGGTCCCGGGCGACAGCCTGCGACAGGATGCCCGCGTTCTTCAGCCGGTTGTTGAGTGAGTTGCTGTTTTCGGCGACGGACATCACCTGCTCGAAATCCTCGCGCAGCGAATCCATGGCCGCGGCGGTTTCCCGGATGTCAGCTTCTGTAATCCCCGTTGACACACCACCCACTAGCGCGACTCCCCTCAAAAAACGGCTGCCGGTCAGGCGTTCGTTAATCTGCATGACCTGTTCCCGCAGACGGCCTCCCTGAGCGCCGCCGAAATTGAAACCGGTATCGGTCATGATAGCGCCGATGTCTCCCAGGTGATTGGCCAGCCTTTCCAGCTCACCGAAGACGACCCTCAAATAGTCGTCCTGCTCCGATATGGCCGTTTCGCTGAGCGACTCCAGCGCCAGGCAGAACGCCAGCGCGCAGCTGAACGAACTATCGCCGGAGATACGCTCCGCCAGCCTGACCTTGTCCGCGAGCGGCAGTATTTCAAAAAGCTTTGCTGTCCCCTTGTGGGAATATCCCAGCCTGGGCTCCAGCAGCAGGATCTCCTCACCGGCCACGCTGAAGCGGAAATGCCCGGGTTCGATGATGCCGGCGTGCACCGGGCCGACAGGTATCTCGTAAATGCCCTCGCCGCCCAGCTTCCGGTACTGGAACTTTCCGTCTGCCAGCTCCGGCCTGTTTTGCCAGTCAAAATCCTTGCGTAGTGGAAAAACATCCTCAGGCCAGTTTTCGTGAAGTATCAGCGGCCTCGGGTCAGGATGGCCTGTCGGGTTTAAGCCGAAGAAGGACCTGATCTTTCGTTCGTGGATCGATGCTTCGTGAAACGAGGGCGTCAACGACGGAAATTCCTCACTCACGCGGATATATGGCGCCAGAATGATGTTCTTTCCCGGAAGGCCGAAGACATACATGATACGGAACAGGCCCGTCTGACGCCGCTCGTCGAACGCGGTGATGATCTTCAGCGGCAGCTGATGATGAATATAAAGGCTTTCGCAGACCGCTACGATTTCTACTGGTTTGACTTCGAAAGCGATGAGGTTGTCATGAACGGCGGCTTCCGCGTAATGGGGAATGTACTTTTTGATTATCTGCTCATGGGTCATGATGTCATCCATTGATCAGGGAAGCTGCCGAAGTGATAAGGGACTTTACAGGACCGGGCAGGTAGAAACCGGCGACTACGAGCAGGGCAAGCAGCAGCACCGGCGGCATTATGGTTAGAAGATTCGATTCCCCGATTGTCCCAGGCGCCGGGTCTGTGTCCGTACGGCCGCTGAACGCCATGCCGACGATATGCCTCAGGAAACCAACGAAGACAAGCAGCAGCAGAAAAACAACCGCGATTACCACCGGCAGGTGGTCCGCTATTCCGGCGGACAATATATATACTTCGGTCAGGAAAATGCCAAACGGAGGCATGCCGGTTATCGCCAGGAAGCCTATCAGCATCAGCACGCCTGTGACAGGCAGCACCGACAACACTCCCCGTACCTTCATCATCTTGGTCGACCCGTATTTCAGCAGCATGTTCCCGGCCGAGAAGAACAGTACCGATTTAGCCATGGAATGGTAGATCATGTGCAGCAGCGCGCCGAATGTCCCGAGTCCGCCGAAACCGAACCCCAGTGTGATTATGCCCATGTGCTCGATGCTGGAATAGGCAAAAAGCCGCTTGTAGTTCTTCTGAGTGATGATTATGAATGCCGGGATCGTTATCGTGACGACTCCGAAATATATCATCAGGTTCCTGGAAAACGACGTTGCCGTGGCGACGTCGGTGACGATCTTGAATTTCAGGATCGCCAGCATGGCGACATTTAGCAGGGCGCCCGAGAGCATCGCGCTTATCGGCGAAGGCGCCTTGCTGTGGGCGTCGGGCAGCCAGGTGTGCATGGGAGCCAGGCCCACCTTGGTCCCATAGCCGATGAGCACGAAGATGAAGGCGATCCTCGCCAGGGTCGGGTTCATAGTGCCGGCGCCCTCGACCAGCGCATGCCAGTCGATGAACCTGTCGGCCCCCGATTCGCTTCCGGGGGTCAGAAAAAGCAGCGTGCCGAAAAAACCGAGCAGCAGCCCGATCGAATTGATGATGAGATACTTCCATGCCGCTTCCATCGATGACGCCTTGCTGTAAAAGCTGATGAGGAAGGCGGTGGACAGCGTCGTCGCCTCGATGGCTATCCACATCATGATCGGACTGACGGTGATGACCGCGAAGAACATGGCCATCAGAAAAAAGTGAAAGAGAACGAAATACTGCCGCACGCGGCTGAAACCGATGATCTGCTTTCGCACTTCTTCCCGCAGGTACCCGACCGAGTAGAAGGCCGCCGCCAGACCGACAAGCGCTACGGTGAACAGGACGACGATCTCAAGCGGACCAGCAGCCAGGTAAACGCCGTATTCGGAATCGCCCTGCCGGTATACTTCGGCGGCTATCGCCATGGCGGCGGTGAATTCAACCGGCGCCGCGATCATGGCCGTCACCTCCAGAAACAGGATCTTCTTTCTTACGGCCAGTGAGACCAGGGCGGCGAGCAGCGGTGTGATGACAAGGATGAGTAACGCCATGGATCAGCCTTTCAGCTTCTTCATGGCGGTGACGTCCAGCGACCCGAACCTGCGGAAGATCATCGAGGCGAACACAGTAGCGATGATGACCCAGATCAGGATGTTGAAGGTTATGCCCAGCTGCAGCCCCGGACTCTGTTCCAGCCCGGCGAAAAGGGCGAAAGCCACGATGCCGTTCTCCAGCGACAGTATCCCCAGCATCTGGGATAGAGCGCCTTTTCTGTTGATACTGAGAAAAAGAGAAATCAGGATAGTCGCGAAGGCCAGGCGCAGCAATTTTTCGCCGGAGGTCGACAGGACCGCCAGCGCGTCAAAGAATTCACTCTGGGTCAGCGCCAGCAGCGCGGCAATCACCAGCAGCGAAAGCGGCGTGTTCAGGTATGTTGACACGGAGAATGTAAGCTGGTGCCTCTTGATCAGGCCGTAAAAGAAGTACGGTGCGATGAAGATCTTGACCGCCACCGTGGCAACGATCGCGATGGCGATCAGCGGTGAGAACCTGTCAAATGACGAGAGGATCAACAGCGCGGCGATAGCCGACGACTGGACCATGTACAGCCGCACCGCGGACGTGTTCTTGTTCGTCAGGTGCAGAAAGACAGCCGGCGCGAAAATGATGGTCGCGAACACCAGGAGAGCCTGCTGATTTAAGTAAGCCACGGCCTTCAGTTCACCAGGCCGATCGCGATAACGCTGATGACAAAGGAGGTGAACAGCAGATCCGGCAGCCTGAATATCCTCAGCTTGGCGATGCTCGATTCAAGTACGGCGATAGCTATGCAAAACAGCGATGCCTTACCGGCGAATACGGCCAGGGCCAGTATGACCGGTATCAACTCAAGGGAGTCGGCGATGCCGCGCGGGAAGAACAGGTTCGCACCCAGGGCGATGAAAATGAGGTATTTGTTGGCCGAAGCCCATTCCATCAGCGCCAGCCTTTTGCCGGAATACTCCAGGATCATGGCCTCGTGGATCATGGTCAGCTCCAGATGGGTGGAAGGGTTGTCAAAGGGATAGCGGCAGGTCTCGGCAAGCAGGGCTATGGAAAAACTGATGAAAGCCAGGATGATCGGCGTAAAACTGGGAAATGACAGGGAACCGATATTTGCTGAGATAGCTGTGAGATTTGCGCTTTTGCTGATAAGTGCCAGAGTCAGCAGGGAGAGTACCAGGCCACCCTCGGTTAGCGCCGCCACCATCATCTCACGGCTGGAGCCGAAACCTCCGAAAGCGCTGCCGGTGTCGATGCCGGCGAGGGCAAGGAAGAAAGTGCCAAGCGCGATCAGGTAGACCACGACAAGCAGGTCACCGGTAAGGGTGTTCGACAAGCCGGTCGACACGAGAGGAATGCTGGCGCCGATCACAAGCGTAACCGCAAAGATCAGATAGGGCGCCACCCGGAATATCCAGGATGCGTCCTCGCTGATGATCTCGTCCTTGTGGAAGAGCTTCCAGAAGTCCCGGTAAGGCTGGAAGACGGATGCACCGCGACGATTCTGGAACCTGGCCTTGATGCGGCGGGTTACCCCGATGAAGAGCGGCGACAGCGCCGGTATCAGAAGTATCTGCAGCAGCCAGTATGGGATAGCCGCCATGTTCATGACTGCAGATCCATGAAGAACAGCAGACCTATCAGGGTCAGGAAGATGTAGAGGATGTAGACATTGATATTGCCGCTCTGGACTTTCGTGACCTGCGCGGCAAGCATCGTCGTCAGGTCATGCAGCGGCTTGTAGATAAATGTCTGGTAGATGTCATGCAGCCCCATGGTGACCGTGCCAGTCCTGGGGAAATACCTGCTGGCGTCGTGGTACTCGATCTCGGTATCACTGCTCGGCCTGAGCACGCCCCGGGAAATCGTGATCAGCGATCGCGAGAATCCGGTGGCGGTGATCTCCATGCGCGGGGTGAGGTCAGAGCCACAGTCCCAGGTGGGGCCGGTCTCTGTCCTTCTTTTACGGGTCAGCACCGCAACCGCCGCCGCAACCACGGCCGACGCGACGATTATGCCGATGAAAAGCGCCGGCATGGATACTTCCCCGAATCCATTCTGCAGACTGACGGATTTAAACTGCGCTACGTCGGCGCTTTCCACGCCACGAAGGTTAGCCATGCTCCCGGTCACCTTTGCCAGCGTCCTTAAGACCAAGCCGGAGAAGAGGCCGAGGCCGGCGATGAGCAGCGACAGCGCCGCCATCGCCACCCTTGGGAGCATGCCGGTTTCCCGCGCCCGCTCCGCCTGTTCACTGCGCGGGCGCGCCAGGAACGTGATGCCGAAGGCCTTGACGAAACATGCGGCGGCCAGGCCTCCCGTGAGCGCCAGCGAGCCGATGGAGAGGATGAATATAACCTTGGTGACGACATCAAATCCCGCGACGCCCTGGAAAAGCGCCTGGAATGTCAGCCATTCGCTGAAAAACCCGTTGAGCGGCGGCAAGGCGGAGATTGCCATCGAACCGATGAGGAAAAAGAACGCCGTCTGCGGCATCAACCTGATCAGGCCACCGTACTTTTCAATATTGCGCGTATGGGTGGCCGCTATGACCGACCCGGCCCCCAGGAACAGCAGCGCCTTGAACGTCGCATGGTTCATGGTGTGGAAAAGCGCCGCCGCCAGGCCGAGAGCGGCCAGAGAAGTCATACCGAATGACGAAAAAACAAGTGCGCTCCCCAGCCCGAGCAGAATTATGCCGACGTTCTCGATGCTGTGATAGGCCAGCAGCTTTTTCAGGTCGTGTTCAGAGAGCGCGTACAGGACTCCCAGAAGCGAAGATATCGAGCCGGCGATCATCAGCGCCAGTCCCCACCACAAGTAGGAGCCAGGCAGTATGTCGAGATATATCCTGACCATCATGTAGATGCCGGTCTTGATCATGACGCCTGACATCAGCGCCGAAACGTGTGACGGAGCCGCCGGGTGGGCGCTCGGCAGCCAGACGTGGAGCGGGATGACGCCGGCCTTGACGCCAAAGCCGATCAGCGCCGAGATAAATATTGCGTTCTTCACAAGCGGTGACGCCGCCGCCATGCCGTCCCTGAAATCCGCGAACTCGAAAGAGCCGGTAGCCCTGTACATAAGCAGGAACGCGATCATGATGAACGCGGTACCGGCGTGGGTCATAATAAAATACAGGGAGCCCGCCCTGATGCTGGCGGTTTCACGGCGTTCATAAATAACCAGGAAATAGGAGGCCAGCGCCATGACTTCCCATGCGACCAGAAAAAACAGGGCGTTTTGCGCCGTCACCACGATGATCATGCTGGCGATGAATGCGTTGTAGAAGAAACCCAGCATGCCAATGCTGTATTTGCCGTAGTAGTGGCGGACGTAGTCCAGGGCGTAGATCGAACAGAAAAACGCTACCAGCGAAATGACAAGCATGAAGAACGCCGAGAGCTGATCGATCCGGATGGAAAAGGCGAGCAACGGCAGCGATGAATCGACGCTGAAGGCCGGAACCGTGCCGTGGAACAAGGCGGCTCCTGATATCAGCAGGCCGGCCCCGGAGCCGATGATCGCCATGCAGTTGCCCCATATGTTAGCGGCCGCATCATGTTTGCGAAGCAGCAGGGCTCCGAGCGCACCGGCCGCGAACACGGCGAGCATTGCGTTAAAAACGCCGGCTGAGGAGAGAAAATCCAACGGAAATCAGGTCTTTTTCTGGTGCTTGCCGTCGAGGTCGCTGAGGATCGTCAGCAATGACCCGATGATCCGCCTGGGCGACGGAGGGTCTCCGGGGATCTGATAGTCGACGGGGATGACATTATGGACGCCGTCCAGCACCGCGTATGAGCCCTTGAACAAACCGCCGTCGATGGCGTCGTCGCCGACCGCCACCACGATTTTCGGGGTCGGCATGGCCTCGTAAGTCCGGACTAGCGCCTCCCGCATATTGCGCGTTACGGGACCCGTGACCATCAGCATATCGGCGTGGCGGGGAGACGCGACGAAATGGACGCCAAAACGCTCGACGTCATAATATGAGTTACCAAGGGCTACCAGTTCCTGCTCACAGGCGTTCGTCGAACCCGCCGTGACCACCCTGATGGCGAGGGACCTCCTGAACAGTTTCCGGGTTTTTTCCTCGAGCTCACGGCCGAGCGAAGATATCTCACGGCCGTCATCGAACGACCCGGCGTCGACCAGGGTTTTCGGGCACGACAATATCTTCGTCAACAGGTTCGTGATTTTTTTCCTCGCCGGATATAAGGGCTGATCTTTGTTCGAAGCCAGGACAACGGCATCCGCGGTCATGGATGCGCTTCCTTTTTCGTGGCGCGCTTCTACGGCCGCGAAACGGTTCGCGTCTATTAGCGCTTATCAACCAGCGTTAATCCGTACGGCTGGTAATCTCGATCAGGTGATAGCCGAACTGGGTCTTTACCGGACCGTGGACGGTGTCTAAGTCTCCGCTGAAAACCACCTCGTCGAATTCCTTTACCATCTGCCCCGGCCTGAACTCCCCGAGGTCCCCTCCCTGCCGCCCTGACGGGCAGCTGGAATTTTGGCGCGCCACCTCCGCAAAATCCGCGCCCTCGATGATTTCCTTCTTCAGTTCCTCACATTTCGCTTCATTATCCACCAATATGTGCCGCGCGCTCGCTCTGGTCATAGCTGATCCTCCGTTTTCAGTTAGATGTCCGTTTTAAGCCAACCCTCTTCCAGACGGGCCGAATATGCCAATATCCATCAGTAATGGTATTGGAAAAACCGGGAAGCTGCAAAACTGGATGTACCGGCAAGCGGCGACAATAGCATTGAATCATTACTAATTACTTTTTTCCGTGATATTATTGTCTTTCCTGTTTTGTATCTTTTTCACAGGGGGCCTCTGATCAAATACCCTGTTCGAGCAGTGACGAAATTCAAATGTGGTAACTCACCACCTCAGGGAGATAATGGCTACAGAGGATAAAAACTCCAAATATCAGACTGACTGGCTGAAGGATCTTCACAAGGGCGCCTCACTTAGCTATCTCGGTCCCGGCATCGTGGAGATACTTGACGCGCTTCCTTTCTACGTCATGCTCATCGACAAGCATCACCGCATACTACTCGTGAACAAGGCCGTCAGGGAAGCTCTCAAGCTGGAACCGCAGGACATAATCGGTGAATACTGTCCCAAGGTCGTTCATGGGATCGAGGAGGGGAGTTACCCGGGTTGTCCTCTGGAAGAATCCGTCGAGAAGAAATGCGGCGTGCAGCGCGAACATTTCGACACGAAAACCAATCGGTGGATGAGGATAGCTATTTATCCAACGGGGACCTGGTCGGCGGAGGGTGAGGAGATCTACTTCCACATGGTCGAGGACATCACCGAGAAGAAGGAACTCATGGAAGCCCTCGAGGAAGCCAAGGAAATCTACCGCAAGCTGTTCGAAGGATCCTCAAGGCACGAAAAGGAATAACCGTCCCGCCACCCGGCGCGGACGAACAGATTAATCCATCGTCGGAAATCCCTAGCCCGCCTGCATCCCCCTGATACCGTGGACGATCAGATAGATAGCTATCAGGAAGAAATAACCCTGTGCTATCTGATTGCCGTATCTGGCCATGAAGGATTTTACCGGCGCCATCACCCGCTCCGATTTTTCCGGCAACAATATCGTGATCATAACCGGGAACGAGATCATGAACATGGTGATCAGGATGAGTGCGGTAAAGACAACAATTGTATTTCCGAGGCCAATCTCGTTTTCAGCGATCATCTTTGAGGCCGCGATATACGGGATCAGAGACGAAGCGTTGATAATCATGTAGAGAAAACCCATGATCAGATATGGCCTGTGCTGCTTCTTCTTCCTGGCCGGCCTGTCTTTCTTCCCGAATATGACCGTCTTGCCAATAAATACAATGATAAGTATGCCCATGACGATGTCGAGGATGCCTGCCGTATTGTCCGGATGGCCCGCCGTGGCCACTGCCGATTTATATGTCAACGAAATGGCCGAGCCCAGAACGACCAGGAGTAAAACAGCACCGCATAGGAACAGCACGGAATTCTTTTTAGGATGATCCTTGCCGCTGAGTATCATGGTCACGAACAGCAACCCGCTGGGGCTTATGGTCGCCGCCAGGGCCAGCGGCAATATCTCCAGTAATGATTTTTCCAAGCTTCCTCAGTCCGGTCAGCAGATTATGCCCAATATCTCACTTAAGAACACTTAATACTAAGCTCCGCCGGAGACCCCTGTTGTCCAGCCGCCTGTTCCGGCAGGGAAAAAAAGGCGAACGCGGTATAACCTGTTTAAAGAACCGGGAGCTTGCTGATGATCTGTTCTTCATGCGGCAAAGACAACCCTGAGGGCAGCTGGTCTGCGGCAGTTGCGGCGAAACACTCGCGGCTACGGTGCTGCCTCACAGTTATCGAACGTGGCGCGGCATGCCGGGGGTAGCAGTTCCGGCATAGTGATATTTCAGGAAATATTTATGGTTACACTTCTACTGTCGAACAGATCCACGCCTTTGGCGTCCAGCCTCACTTCGACCGTCCAGCGGATGTCGGTCCTGTTTCCGCTCAACAGGTCCAGGCCGATGTCCAGCGCCTGTCCGACCGCCGAACCCGGCAGGCCCTGGCCGTCTTCAGACGGTGTGTTGAGTTCGAAGCTGTAATCCGACGTATTGCCGGCCGGATATGTCTTCCCCTCCTCGAGAGTCTGCTCGTCCCTGTAGATCTCCCTGGTGTCGGTCCTTGTCCTGTCACCCTCGCGCCTCTCGGTGACCTCTTTGCCAACAAGGGCCGCGAAAAGCCGTTTGCCTTCGATTTCCTTGCGCGTCTTCATCGTAAAAGACCCTGTTACTTTTTCACCCGGGCTGAAGCCGTTTTTTGCCAGCGTGATCTTCATGCTGCCGCGCAACATGCGGACGACGAAATAGGCGATTACGGCCGCGATGACAATCACGACCACAGCTATGACTACCGCTATCAAGACTTTGTCTGACATGCTGCTGCTCCCTTTCTAAGTGGATGGGTGACTTGGCGGAAGCACTCGTCAGGCGCCCCGCCCGGATTGCTTGTATAACGAGTCTCCAGATACTGCAAGTTTATCGAACCACATCTCTTTCAGGACAACCAGATCATCCGTCGGGTCATAGGCCGGCTCGTCTCGCGGCTCCAGCCGGTCGAGCTCCTGGAATTCGAATGAATCCGGGCCAAGCTTATTCCAGTCCCCCTGAAGTTCCTTGTCGGGATGCGAGCCGTTATCGAGCTGGAATCGCTGGCGGTTGAGCATGGACGGAAGGTCGGGGGACGATCCGACCAGGGACTTCCCCGTCACGGTGTTGCGGACGCGAAAGATACCCGCGGGACGGGGCGTTTCCTTATACTCGCGAATACGCGCTTTGCGATCGGTCTGTTTCACAAAATGTCTCCCGTATCAATACGGGTCATCATTTTCATCCACCCCTGAAGAAGCTTCGCTTCGCGGCTCCGAATGGGCTGAACTTCCACTCCGCGCCGGTCGTGTGATTGTGCAGCTGCACCGCCTCGATGCCGGCGCGCGCGGCAGCGCCGGTCACTTCGACGTCGTCGCCTTCACTGAGCGCGGGAAAACCGTTGCTCAACGCGGATACGACGCGGCCGCCCACCTCGAATGTCACGATTGTGGCGTTCTCCGGTTTGTCGGTGTAGTTCATTGCGCGCCCGGTCTTCTCTATGTACTGCAGGTTGGACACCATGCCGCGCAGGGTTTCAGTTTTTGGCATCGTTTCCTCCTTTTGCCTGACTGGTTTGTTCTTGTTTACCGGGTTGAATGATAACTGCCCGGCAGAGGAACAAATCTTTCAGTTGATGGTCTGAAATGATGCAGTCAATCCTCCATCGGTGAGAACAACTTGTCAATCATGCGACGGGCACAATCGCAGCGAAATCTTCCTTTCACAAATAATAGACATCTGCTATGGTATTACCGGGTCATACCATCATACATTGAGACACCGAGGAGTAGTAAATGCCGAGAAACCGTGTAGCCATAAGCGTTTCCCTACCGCCGGATGCGGCGGCGGCTTTTGACAGGATCGCCCGCAGGGAGAAGAAAACCCGCAGCGCGCTGATGCGTGAAATGCTCTCCGTCTACCAGCAGCGCCAGGAGGAACGCGAGCTCGACCGGCTCCAGCATTATGGCGCCGGTGTTGCCCGGGACGCGGGCATCCTCACGGAAGAGGACGTGGAGCGAATCGTCCTGGAAGACCGCTGAGAAAATAAATCCTTGCGGGCAGTCTTCGACACGAATATCTTCATTTCCGCGTTCCTGCTTCCCGGAGGCCACGGCGACGAAGCCTACCGTCTGGCGATCAGGGGCTCGGTTGAACTTTATTCCTCACCAGCGATAATCACGGAGGTCGCCTCAACGCTCAGGACAAAGTTCATATGGGATTCAGAGAACACGCTTTTGGCCGTACGGAGTATTGGCAGAGTCGCGACCGTGATCAAACCAAGCCGGCGACTTAAAGTCCTTTCTGACGATCCGGATAACCGTATTCTTGAATGCGCGGTGGAGTCTGATGCTGATTTGATCGTGACGGGCGACAGGCATCTTCTTGGGCTGAAGAGTTACGAGGGGATTGCGGTTCTGCGTTTGCGGAATTTTCTGAGGAGTTTTCCGGGGTAGACGGGTCGGACATCATAAGTCCAAATAACCCTGTACAAATTGTCATACAATAGAATACAATATGACCACTGGGCTCGCTGTATTCATAGTTGTCTTTGTTAGCGTGGGAGCGGTCGTTGAGCCACAAAATTGGCAAGCTGATCTGGGACGCCTGGAACATCGAACATATTGCGCGACGGAACATCTCGCCGCTGGATATTGAATGGCTATTATCCAGCTCGAGCCCGAGGCCTCGATTTCAGAAGAGCAGGTCTGGGACGATATCTGCATGGGGAAAAGATGAAGGTGAGCGCTATCTGCTGGTAATCCTTGCCAGACGGGATAGCGGTAATTATTACACAGTCACTGCCAGACCAATGACCACTCCGGAGAAAAACCGATTTCTCAGGAAATCAATATGACATCAATAAGAAAACATAAAAATCAAAAGGTCCCGGTCTTTAAGTCTCGAAAAGAAGAGGCTGAATTTTGGGACACCCACAGTCCGTTGGAATTTCCCGATTATTGGGAAGATGCGGATGTCGAGGTCGCCAAGCCGCTACGACATGAAGTAGTACTATCAGTCAGGCTCGATGAAAGCACTGTGAAATTGATGGAAGAACTTTCGAGGCGGCGCCATATCGGGAAAAGTACCCTCGCCCGAATGCTGATTATTGAGGGACTGGAAAAGCTGGAAAAAGCGAAGTAACGCTTTATAAGTTCTCAGCCATCTCCCAGACCCTGCAGGGACAGGTCCCGGCACAGAAGCATCCGACTCTGCTCTTTTCTTCCTCGTCACCAGGTTATTGCAACTTAATTATTTACCTTTTAACTCAAAATAGGTATTATTCGTTCATGATTCAATCTAAAGATATTATCTTCGAAATAGAGTTGGCCCCACGTGAGATATTCTCTTATTCATGGCATATATTTATTGAGAAACGCGGCTGGATTTTTTCGCTGCTTCTTCTAACCATCCTGCCCTCGGCCCTCGTTACAAGGTTGCTAAGAGACACCGGTTGGTATGTTCAAATTCCCTCCAATCTCTTCTTACTCTCCCTGACATTGTTGGGAGATATCATACTTATTAGTATCGCTTGGAATGCTATTTCCGCAGGCGATAATAGTAATTCATCAATAATTATTTCATCACTCAGGATGCTGCCTTTCTTTTTAATAACGCGATTAATCCAGGGTTTTCTTACAGGTTTTATGTTTTTATTAATCATTCCGGGTGTCATCTACTTAATATATTGGTTTTTTGTACCACAGGTTGTTGTTTTAAAGGGTTTGAGATTTGGGCAGGCGCTTGCTTACAGCAAGACAATTGTGAGCGGACGATGGCGTAAAGTATTTATTTACTCGTTGTTATTTGTTCCATTAGCATTACCCGGAATCGTACTCAACTGGCTTCATTTTTTCACATCGCATCCGTTTATTGCCATAATTTATGAAGTAGCGATATTTCCAATTCCGGCCTTCTATACGATATTATTCACTCTTCTATTTCTAAATATGGAAGCAACGACATTAGTGGAAGAACTAGAGGAAAGTAAGGGAATTTTAATGAGATTACGGGGCGAATGAGATAAGGTAACAGTTTTGAAAAATGCTGGGAATCAAGACGTCATAATTAAATCAAACGAGACTCACTCAAGTCCAATAAAAATGGCAGCCGATTGGCTGCCAGATGCTCTGGTGGATTCGCGTTTAAGCCGCTACACGTTCTCAACCATCTCCCAGACCCCGCAGGGGCAAGTCCCCGCGCAGAAGCCACAGCCGATGCACTTTTCATCGTCCACCACATATTCCCATTCGCCGTCGCTCTCGACACGTGAGATGGCGTCGTAGTAGCAAACAACTTCGCAAAGGCCACAATCACGGCATAGACCGCAGGACATGCAGGTCGCCGCTTCCTCTTCGGGCAGGAATTCCTCGCCCTTGCCGCCCTCGTAATAGACGCTCTTTATCTTCTCATAGGGGATGACCTGCTTGATCTCCGGCACGATGTCGACTTCCATCATCAGGTTGTTGACCGCTTCGGCGGTCACCCGTCCCTGGCCGATGGCGTTGGTTATCAGTCCCGGCCTCGTGGCGTCGCCGATGGCGAACACCTTGGCGTCTGAAGTCTGGCCCTGCTCCCCCACAACCAGGTAGCCGCGCTCGATGTCGAGTCCTGCGGGCAGGAAATCGAGCACCGGACTCTCGCCGATGGATATGATGACCGCGTCGGCATCCATGCTGCTGCCGTCGGTGAAGTGAAGCTTTTTCTTTTTGGCGTCGTAGCGCTCGGTGATGCGCGGCCAGACGATCTTCGCGCCGCGCGCCTCGGCTGTCTCGCGCTCGATGCCGAAGCTGGCCGGCGGCTGGATGTCCACCGCCACAACCGACTTCGCGCCGACGCTGTAAGCCTGGCAGGCGATATCCATGCCGACGTTGCCGGCGCCGATGACGATGACGCGCTTGCCCTTCATGTCGATCTTGGGCTCACCATAGTTGATCGCCTTCAAAAACTCGATGCCGGGGATAACTTCTTCCCAGCCCGGGAACTTGATCAGCCGCGCCTCATGGGCGCCGCTGGCGACGATGACCACTTCGTGTTCCTTATATATCTGGCCAAAGAGCTTCCTGCTGACCTTTGTATTGAGATGCACATCCACACCGATCTCCGCAAAGCGCGAAAGCTCCTTGGTCAACACTTCCTTGCTCAGCCGCTCCCTGGGGATGGCCATCTCCATCTTGCCGCCCAGCTTGCCGCCGGCTTCATAGAGATCGACGCTGTGCCCACGCAGGGCCAGCTGCCAGGCGGCCGAAAGACCGCCGGGTCCGCCGCCGATGACCGCTACTGTCTTGCCGGTGGAGCGGGCCTTTTTCGGCGCGGGAACTTCGAGACTCAGCGAGCCCATCTGCTTTATGTTGTGCGGCCTGTCGACGAACAGGCCGCGGCTGCAGGCGTCCATACAGAGGTTCGGACAGACCTGGCCGCAGACGCTCGCCGGGAAGGGGCTGTATTCGAGCACCATTGCCAGCGCTTCCTCCAGGCGGCCCTGCCGTATGAGCGACGCGCGCTTGTGCGACGGTATGCGTGACGGGCAGGCGTAGGCGCACGGCGGCAGATATTTTTCGTTGTACCACATGGGCCTGAAGCGCCGGTCCTCGCCTTCGGTGACGTACGGCAGGATCGTCTGGGGATGGTCAAGGTATTCCCCGAAGATGCCGCCCCTGCCGACACCCGGCTCCCAGACGGTCTCACGGAACTCGGTCGTGGACATGCGCGCGCCTTTGCGCGCGGCCTTCTCGGCCGGAGTCAGGGCGATGAGCTTCTGCCATTCGCCGCGTTCGCGGATCAGTTCCTTCAAATATTCTGTGCGGTCGACGGCCTTGAGGTATGGCTTGATATTGGTAGTGAGCCATCCCCAGTCGGCGTCGGAGAGCTCGACCTGCTTGACGTCGCCGGCGCTGAATCCCTGGATGGGGCCGCGGAAATATATGGTGCCTCCGACCATTCCCACACAGGGGCGGTAGCCGAGGATGTTGTCGGGGTTGCGCGGCTCGACGCCGCAGACGACGGCGATGCCGCCGGCCTTGAACTCGGCGAAGGAGTCACCGACGTCGCGGAAGTACCACGACTGCAGCGGCTCGAAGCGCGGATTGAACTTGGTCATCGTGTCACAGCGGGCGCCGGCGCCGCCCTGCACGTAGAGGACACCCTGCGCGCCGGCATTGTGGGCGCCGTTGGCGACGTCGCCGAGCACGGTGATACGCGCGCCGCAGTTGATCCAACCCACGTCGTCGGAACAGCCACCCTTGACAGTGATCTCGGTGCCCATCATGCCCATGCTGCCGAGGCGCTGGCCCACCGGACCGTCGACTGTCAGCCTGACCTTTTTATCCTGCGGCCAGATGCGTCCGCCGATGCCGTGCTGGCCATTGGCGTGGACGGTGAAAGAGCGCTCGCCCCTGTTTACGGCATGCTGGATCTGCTCTTCCAGTTCCTTGG
>Ga0265292_1000565_pt1 | contig 48880 bp, 58 predicted proteins | sample Munlanlewell296A_FD_189080 | JGI IMG/M metagenome (GOLD analysis project Ga0265292, IMG submission 189080) | Leachate microbial communities from a municipal landfill in Southern Ontario, Canada - Leachate well 296A | ecosystem: Engineered > Solid waste > Landfill > Unclassified | place: Canada... | reverse complement strand
TCCGCACTCCTTGCACTTTATCGTGTTTATTGCCGACCTCTTATAATGTGAGTTTCTTTTTATCCTCACTTTACTCTTGCTAGTTTTTCTTTTTGGGACTTGCATGGTGCTATCTAAAAGGATTTTGATCGACTTGTCAACCCTAGGCACACCATCGTTAATGGTTTGTTCTGACGAACAAGAAAACAGTAACGCTATTGTATGTTAAGGACCGGAGGAAAGCGTCGTTTGTTTGGCGACACCGATGTCCTCCGGTCAGTTTCTTGGACAAGGCCCTTACGATAGGAGAGCGGTTTTGCATTCGTAGCCGTCTCGTTCGAGGCCAGGTTGTGGGATCTTCCTCACTGAGGTGACTGAGTGTCTTTGACCCACTCCAAAGCTACTACGCCCCATTTCCACCACAAAGTTGGTGGTAGTGATTTGGACTACGTCCCCCACCTTTGGGGCTCTTTTGAGACGCAATACAACTCCGTTCCTTCTGTCGCCAAAAACCACCTTGACTGTTGGATCCAATCTCATCGTTTCTCTCCTCTTCCAGATCTGTCAGCGTACCTGGATCTGGGTGTAAGCGCACCAGGTTTTTCCGCTGCTGACGTGTACCTCGGTGATTCTGAGTGTTAGTCCCAGAACTTCCATCCTGCGCAGCACTGCCCGCGGCATGTCGACGAAGTTGGCGTTGGTGATTGTAATTTCGTCACCGACATCTGGGACTTTTTCCAGTTGCAGACCGAGTAGTCCTGCTCCGGTCCCCATCTGCACATTAATAAGCCTGCTCATCCTAGTTCCTCCGCGCTTATTTTCACTAAGGTCGTGAATGTGGATATTATAACAATTAATCTTTGTTTTATCTAATGCGTAATTATTGTCAACAAAGTTTTGCCATATTTGCGGGTTTCTACTTGGACGGAGTCAATAAGTTCTTTGGGTAACTCAATCGATGCGATACCTGCTGACGATAAAAGAAAAAAGAGTCCATTGGGGTTTAATCTTTCCATAGCAAGTTTAATAAGATGTCTGTGGTTTGTTTCTGTGTAATAGGGGTCGGCAAAAATAATGTCGTACTTACTTTCGACGTTAGCCAAAAACTTTAGGACGTCGTCCCAAATGGGGTTAGCGCGATCCGTGAGTCCGCAGTTTTTAAGGTTTTTTTCTATGGTTTCAATAGAGTATTTTGACTCGTCTATAAAGTCGCAAAAACTAGCTCCCCTGCTTAAGGCCTCTATTCCAAGGTTCCCGCTTCCAGAAAAAAGATCAAGGCAAGTGGCGTTTTCCATTTTATCGCCGATGATGGAGAATATCGCCAATTTTACCACCTCTTTTACAGCGGTTACCCTTTTATTATTTGGCAATTGAAGCTTTTTGCCTTTTGCTATTCCTGATGTAATTCGTATCATACTAGAAAAGGCTGGATATCAGCTTGATAACCCTTTCTTTATCTTTTGAATTACTTTCGGCAATTAAAATGGTCAGTGCCGTAAGGGCCGGAGGCGTTAGTTTGTTGGTGTTTAGAATCCCCGCTTGTTTTAACACCCAAATAAAGGCAAAAGCGGCGCTTCTTTTGTTGCCATCCATAAAGGGGTGATCTTTAACCATAAAATACAAAAGGTGGGCGGATTTTTCTTCTATGCTGGGATAAAGATCCTTACCACCAAAGGATTGCATAATATTGCCCACAATTCCTGTGAGCGTTCCGGGATTTTGCTCTACACCAAAGATTTGGGTTGCTTGACTTTTAGATAATAATTCCGATTTTAAGTTTGCTAACTCCTTCTCAAGCTTCTGCGCTGTAAAATCCACGCTTTTTTTGGTTATCTGTTTCGTTTTAAGCTCGCCTTTATCGTACGCTTCCAAAGAAACCCAGGTATCTGCGTAAAGGCCTATGAGTTCGATTACATCGCCGGTATGTATAAGTTCGCTTGACGGTGACAAGAATTTTATCTCCTCTACGGTCTTTAGGAATTGCTGGCAGTTTTTAGCTATGCGACTTTTATTTACCGTGTATCCCTCCACGATATACTCTCTAAGGATTTTGGTAGCCCATTTTCTAAATAAAGTAGCTTGAACAGAGTTTACTCGGTATCCTACCGATAGAATCATATCAAGATTGAAATACTCAATTTTACGGCTGATTTCTCTTCCTCCCTCCGTTTGAACAGTTGCAATTTTTGCAACAGTTGCCCTTTTTCCTAGCTCCCCGGTTTCAAGAATATTGTTGATATGACGGGATATAACAGATTTGTCGCGACCGAAAACTGCTGCTATTTGATCCAGGCTCGCCCAGATTGTTTCGGCTTTTATGTCACTTTTTAACTCAATCGAGCCTGACCTTGTTTGATAGATAACTAATTGATTACTTTTTTTCTTCACATCCGTATTATATACCCGAAGATGGTGCGAAGACAACTAATTTTGACCTACAAATTTGCCCGCCTGTTCAATTCTTTCCCGCAAAAGCGGGTATTTTTCTAATTCAGCAAAGTATTTTTGGGCTTCCCGCTTAGCTTTTTCCAAAAGTTTCACATCATAAACGCTGGCAATTTTAAAGTTTCTTACTCCGCTTTGCATTGTACCAAAAATATCGCCCTGACCCCGCATTTTAAGATCAATTTCCGCCAGTTCCATACCGTCGTTAAGAGTTTCCATGTATTTTAGTCGCTCACGAGACTTTTGGGAACTGCCGGTGTAGATTAAGAAGCAGTATCCCTGTTGGCCAAGTCGTCCAACTCGACCTCTAAGCTGATGCAACGACGCTAAACCATATCTTTCGGCGCTTTCTATTACGATGATTGATGCTTCTGGAACATCTATTCCCACTTCTACTACGGGAGTGGATATTAAATATCTCACCTTCCCGGTTTTGAATTCTTCAATTGCCGCTTGTTTTTCTTTTGGTTTCATTCTGCCGTGAATTAGACGCATCTGATCTGCTGGTAGAATTTTTTGTAATTCTTTAAACTCTTTTTCTGCCGCTTTTACATTTACAAAGTCTTCGTTGTGTGACTGCTCAATAAACGGACAAACAATAAAAGTTTGTTGACTTTGTGTTTTTATCCACTGATAAAGCTTTTCCCGCGCTTTTCCCGTGGCGACCCTGGTTTGCACTTTTCTACCCTCTTCCGTGTGTGGCTTTAAAACTGATACATCAAGATCCCCGTACACCGTTAGCGACAAAGTTCTTGGAATGGGTGTGGCCGTCATGGAAAGTAGGTTTGGTACTATATTTTCTTTCGTCATATTTAATAGTTGACTTCTTTGTTCCACCCCAAATCGGTGCTGCTCATCTATTATTACCAGTCCGATCTTCTCGATTGTCATTTCCGAGTACAAAAGAGCGTGGGTTCCTATGGCAATGTCGAAATCTTGGGTAATATTAGTATTCTTATAGGAAGTCTTTTGAATAACTTTTGTACACGGATCAAATTTTTGAGTAATAAATGTGTTAAAAGTGTCAAAATGTTGTTGTGCTAAAATTTCCGTGGGCGCCATTAAAATAGTCTTATAGCCGTTTAAGTAACAAAGGTACGACACAATTAGACCTACCACGGTTTTCCCGCTTCCCACATCTCCTTCCAGCAACCTGTTCATGGGGGTGTCCTCGTGTAGATCGGCGATTATGCCGTCCAGCGCGCCTTTTTGCGACTCTGTGAGCTTAAAAGGCAGGCTTTGTATTAATGCGTCTATTGCATTCTTGTGGGGTTCGTACAAAATTTTACATCCGTTTTTTTCCTTTTTCCAGTCCTGCTTTCTTTGTTCCACCTTTAAAAGCTCCAAAAAAATTTCTTCAAAAGCAAATCGTTCCTTGGCTTTTTCCGCGTCACATAAAGTTTGTGGAAAATGTATATTTTTAAAACTGGTTTCGATTTCTGGAAAAGTATTCTCTGATAATATTTCCTGCGGTAAAAACTCCTTAATTCCGTCGTTCTTAAAACCAGTTACGATGTCGTTATTTCTAGAGCGGAGCCATTTGGAGGAAATTCCTGCCGTTTCAGAATAAATTCCCACCAGTCGTCCTGTGGAAAGACCTCCCTCCCCTTCTTCAAATTCCGGAGAAAAAATGCACTTTTTGTTTTTATACAGCGTAATTTTTCCGCTAATTGTGTAGTTTTTATTTTCTTTTAGTGTGTTCTTTAAATAATGCTGGTTGAACCAAATTAGACTTAGGTTACCCGTCTCGTCGATTACACTAGCCAGCGTTAATCTTTTCCCGTACGGGGTGGCAATGTTGGTTACCTTGCCGAGGAATCCGGTAATAGAAACAACATCTCCTATCATCGCATCGCGGATTCTCACTTTTCGACTGTAATCGTCATACCTAAAAGGAATGTGATACAAAAGATCGCCCATGGTTTTAATTTCTAGTTTTTCCAGAAGTTTCTCATATTTTGGTCCCACTTTATTGAGGAATCTAACCGATGTGTTTAGAAGGTCTTTTTGCATATATGGCGATTTTATCACCGTCTGCTAGGTTTAGCGATCGTGAGGTTTAGAGTATAAACGGCAAAATAGATGTGGCTATAAGAGCTAACGATGCCAGGACGATAATAGTCTTTTTATAATAATCTTTCTTTTTTGCTGTTTTGTGCATTTCTTTTATGCTCACAAGGCTATTTTAACAGGTATTGATATTTGTTTCATAGTAAATTATTATTCTGCGGTGAAAATAGTATTTTTAAATATATGGGATTGTACAAATAAAGATAATGTGAAAGAGTTTATTGAGAAACACGCACAAGATACGGATGTGTTTTGCTTGCAGGAGGCCTATGAAAAAACAAAATGGTTATGTAAAGATATACTTCTAAATTACAACATGGTTGCGGATTGTAAATATCTTTCAGACACAGACTATTTTCCCCAGGCAACGTACTTAAAAAAAGATACCAATATTCTTTTTAGTGAGACTCTATTACTCAATACACCAGGTACTGGACTGGCACTATATACACATATACAAATTAATGATAGGGACGTGCATATCTGCAATGTTCACGGAGTATCTGAACCGGGCGATAAGTTAGACAATGTAGGCAGATTACGCCAATCCCGGGAAATAATAGAGAGATTTAGGTCACTTGAAGGTATAAAAATAATCGGGGGAGATTTTAATTTAGAGCTTAATACTAAGAGCCTAAAGATGTTTGAAGAAAGCGGTTATAGAAATTTAATCAGCGAATATAAAGTCCTTACTACTAGAAATAAGTTTGTTTGGGAAAGATTTCCGGAAAGTAAGCAGTATTTCTCCGATTACGTGTTTGTTAACCGAGGATTAAAAGTGAAGGAATTTTCAGTTCCGGATGTTGAGGTTTCGGACCACCTACCAATGATACTAGTAGTTGATCTGGATCCCTCTATCTCACAGGTCTAAAAAATTCCCGCTTGCCGAATTTGTAAATAGTATCTGGACTTGTATCAACTCTCGCGTTGAAGTCAGTAACTTTTTGTCTACTTTTCACTACCCCTCCTTGCTCTTTGATAACCACTACCCCTCCCTGCTCTATAACTCTTTTTATCTCGCCCGACGAATACCTACCCTCTGTGGCGGTTTTTAGGAATTCTAGCAAGGTATTATCATCGGGTGCTTTTGACGGCGATACACTTTCCTGATTGATTTCTTTGTTTTGGACGGTTTTATTAAATTTGCTCTCTGCTTCCATCCCTGCCTTTTCTCCATGTAATATGCTTACAATTCTTTTGGCCATAAGTTTTTTGTAAATCATGGGGTTTTCTCCCTTTTCGATTGCCACTTTAATCTCCGCGATTTCTCTATCAGCAGTGTCCGTTAATAATTCCAAACCGACCAAAATGTGTGCGTCGTTATACGACATGGCTTTTCCGTACATTATCTCCGGCGTGTCTGAGAGGTTAATTCCGTTGCCTTTGGTTTTGCTCATGGTTTTGCTGTCCGGCGCATCCATCATTTTGTTAGTGCGGACAAATTTCTCTTTTCCCAAATACTCTTTTACTAAATGTCGACCCATTAGCATATTAAAGGTTTGATCCGTCCCTCCAATTTCAATGTCGACATTCATAGCCACGCTATCGTAACCCTGCATTAAGGGGTAGATGAACTCCTGCAGCTGAATCATGTTATTGTTAGCAATCCGTTTTTGGAACAAATCGCGCTCGACCATCTGTTGAACGGTGGCGTGCGACATTAATTTAATAAGGTCTTCCGGCGTTAGTTTTGATAGCCATTCGTAATTTCTCTTAAACAAAACTGGATTTTCTCCTTCAAAGTCGATAAGTTTAGAAACCTGTTTTTTCCAACCTTCCATGTTATGCTCAATTTCTACATCGGTAAGAATTTCTCTGGTAGCGTCTTTATCGGGATCGCCAACTTTTGCCGTGTAATCGCCTACCAAGAAAATAACTTCGTGACCCATTTCCTGTAGAAGCCGCAAAGCTCTAACTCCCATAGCATGACCTACGTGTAAGTATGGTCCTGTTGGGTCAAAGCCTTGATAAACTCTAAGTCGATCGCCGCTTTCTAGCTTTTTTCTAAGTTCTGACACATTTGGGTAAATGTTTGCCACTCCTCGGTTTAAAAAGCGCTCAATTTTTTCTTTGTCGATTAGTATTTTTGACATGATCTAGGTAGAATATACCATTTGAAAGGTGTTAAAATCAAAAAGTGATTAGATCGTCTTCAAGAATAAAAAGAAGAATAGCGGCATTTATTGAAAGCGTTAAGCCGTCACAGAGATCGAGTCAGGACGGTGGAGGGAGAAATGTGATTTTAGGGCGACGCAAGTATGCCAGCAAAAAACTTATGATTCTAACCTACCTCGCGTCGGCTTTCTTGGTTGGGATAGTGGGCTTTTTTGTTTTAAGTATGGTGGTTTTTGCGGTTTTTTCCTATCAACTTCCGTCGCCTGATAAACTTTTGAACCGCAGCCAGGAATTATCCACAAGAATTTTGGACCGAAACAGCAAACTGATTTACGAGGTTTATGGGGAAAAGAATCGCGAGCTGGTGCAACTTAAAGATATTTCGCAAAATTTGCAGCGCGCTACTTTGGCAACGGAAGATGCCGACTTTTATACCCACAGCGGGTTTTCTCCAAGGGGAATGTTGCGAGCGTTAAAAAATACTTTTTTTGGCGGCGACTTGCAGGGAGGTTCCACTCTTACCCAACAGGTGGTTAAAAATACTTTGCTGTCGCAGGAAAGAACAGTGACTAGAAAAATTAAAGAGTTTATTTTAGCCTTGCAATTGGAAAGTAAGTATTCTAAAGACGAGATTTTGCAGATGTACTTAAATGAAACGCCTTACGGTGGCCAGAACTACGGCGCTTTAACTTCGTCCAAAGCTTACTTTAATAAGGATCCCAAGGATTTATCGTTAGCGGAGGCAGCCTATTTGGCTGGATTACCGCAAAGTCCTTCTGTGTATTCCTATTATAGTTCCGATCCGTCTAAGGGTTTAGCACGAAAAGACTATGTTTTGTATTTAATGAATGTGCGGGGCTGGATGGGGATTGACGGGAAGAGACATTTTATTACTAACGAGGAGTATGAGAGCGCCAAAAAAGAGGAACTTAAGTTTGAGCGGGCTCACGCCTCTTTTTTGGCGCCCCACTTTGTCTTTTACGTCAAAGAGCTTCTTGCCCAAAAGTATGGTGAAGATAGAATTGAAGGCGGAGGTTTAATTGTCATTACCACACTAGATTTAGCCGTGCAGGAAATGGCAGAAAAAATTGTTAAAGAAGAAGTGGAAAAAGCTAGGAATCTTGATGTAGGAAATGGTTCCATGGTGGTAATTGATCCCAAAACTGGTCAAATTTTGGCTATGGTGGGTTCCAAGGACTACTTTGCCGATCCCGAACCCCCGGGTTGCGTGTCCGGCGCTACGGGTCCTGGGTCGTGCGTTTTTGACCCCAACCTAAACGTAACGCTTGCCCTCCGTCAACCTGGTTCCTCTATAAAGCCCATAACTTATGCCACCATGCTAACTAAGGGCTACACCGCGTCCTTCCCTTTTATGGATGTTCCCACCACTTTTGAAAACATGGCAGGTCAAAAGGTTTATAAAGCTGTAAATTATGACGGATTGTTTAGAGGTCCTATGTCGCTTAGAAAAGCTCTTGGCAACTCCTTAAACATTCCCGCTGTTAAGGCTTTAAAACTTTCTGGGATAAGCAATATGATGGAGCAGGCCAAGAAGATGGGTATTACTTCTTTTAGTCGACCGGAAGGTTACGGACTCGCGCTTACTTTAGGTGGCGGAGAAACCAAACTTTTGGAAATGACAGGCGCTTTTAGTGTTTTCCCCGCCAAAGGGATGTTTAGGCAGCCGGAAGCTGTTTTGGAGGTTCGTGATGCAGGCGGAGGGATGCTGTATAAATGGGTCGACACTGGGGGAACTCGGGCTTTAAGTGAAGAAGTAGCCTTTTTAATTTCTGATATCTTGTCTGACGATGGAGCGCGAAGCGAGGCTTTTGGTTTTGGGAGTCTGTTAAATATTCCTGGACACGAGGTGGCAGTTAAAACCGGTACCACCGATGACAAGCGCGACAACTATGCAATTGGTTTTACTCCTTATGTAGTAGCAGGAGCTTGGGTGGGCAACAACAATAACGACAAAATGAACCCCTATCTGGCCTCTGGTATTACAGGTGCTACACCTATCTACAACCGCTTCATGAAGGAATACATAAAAATGTATTACGGTAACGACAATAAAAAGCCGTTGGAAAAATTTGAGGCGTCTAAAACCGTTAAAAAAATGGAAATTGATAAGCTCACAGGGATGCTGCCCTACGGTGACGGAGAGAAGCGCCAGGAGTGGTTTGTTAACGGCACGGAGCCTACAGCGGTTAGCGATTGGTATCAAAAGCTGGAAGTTTGCAAGGTGGACGGAAAGATTGCCAACCAAGCTTGTAAAGACGCGGGAAAAACTAAAGTCAAGAACTATATTAAGATAAAAGCAGAGCTTCCGGAATGGCAGGATGAAGTCGACAAGTGGGTTTCCGAAAAGTACGGTGGGGACGACACGTACTTCCCTCCCACCACTACGTCAAAACTTGCTTTTGATGCGGATGGTAATTCTTCCGGAGGTAAAATCTCTGCTGACATCGTGGGTTTTGAGGACGGGCAGGTTGTCCCGTTAGAGTTTAGGCTTAAGGTTGACGCCTGGAGTGAGAGTGAGATTGCCCAGGTTGATATTTACATGGATGGTGATCATGTTACTACGGACAAATCCTTTCCTTACGGCTATAACTTTGTTTTTACTCCCAAGGACGCGGGCGAAAAGGAGTTTAAGATAAAAGCTCTGGATAAAAGCGGTCGAATAGCAGAGGACTCTATAAAACTAGTCATTTACGGCGGCGAAAACACCAACCCATAGTCTACTTGCTAAATTCCTATATTTATTGTAACTTGTGCTAAGGGAGGCTGTATTGAATCTTGTCTTGTGTCTTGGTACCTTGAAAATCTACACACAGAAAGGACAGCGGAAATGGACAGACGAAACTTTCGTGAGCTTCTGGAAGAACGGTGGGCTGAGGGAAAATTTGTCTGCGTGGGTCTCGACAGTGAGTTCACAAAGATTCCTGAGGCTGCACACAGGCCTGGAGTTGGAGTCGGCGTCGACCCAGCCAACACTATTGTCGCTTTCAATCGGGCAATTGTTGAGGTCACGCACGACTTGGTTTGTGCCTACAAGCCGAATGTCGCTTTCTACGAGGCGTACGGTCCCGAAGGTATGATGGCATTGCAACAGACCATCGCAGATATTCACGCCATTGCACCTGATGTTCCGGTGATTCTTGACGCCAAGCGTGGGGACATCGATAACACCAACTTGGGTTATGTGGCGGCAGCGTTTGACTACCTAGAGGCGGATGGGATTACGGTTCACCCGTATCTCGGAGCGGAATCACTTCAGAAGTTCCTCGCGTGTACAGAGAAGGGTATCTTTGTACTCTGTCTTACGTCCAATTCGGGTGCGGGAGAGTTCCAGCGTTTGATCTTGAAGAACGATGAACCACTGTATCGTTTTGTCGCCCGTCGTGTCGCAAGTGAATGGAACAAGAATAACAACTGTGGCCTCGTTGTGGGCGCTATGTACCCCGACGAGCTCAGCGAAGTTCGCGGCCTCGTTGGCGATATGCCGATCCTGATGCCGGGTGTTGGCTTTCAGCAGAAGGATGTACCACTTGAGAAGCAGGTGGAGCAGGTTGTGTCTGCGGGTAAGGACAGCCGAGGAAGAGGCATGGTTGTCAATTCGTCACGGGGCATCATTTTTGCTTTGAAGGGTGCGGATTTTGCAGAAGCCGCCCGGCGCGAGACGCAAAGGCTCCATGATCTCATCAATCGGTTTAGATAGGGAAAGGCCTGTCGGCTCGGCAGAAATCAGGCTGAGCCCGTAGGAAAGCGGCCATTTGAGGTCTCACGAATCTGTGGGGCTTTGGATGGTCGCCTTTGTTGTTTTCTATTTTGCTACTCTCGGATACTAACGTCGGAGGTTTTCTTTAACTTAAAAATAGCGGTGTCGATTATTTCTAAAGCCGTCTCTGATTTAACTTCAGGTTTAAAATGTGTCTTGATAAGTACAGACCTTTTATTGTCGCCAAGTTCCTTTCCTGTATATTCCTCCAAAAATTCCACTTTAATCACATCGGGGCTTGCGGATTTTACAGCGTCTATAATATTACCTACAGGCAAGCTTTTTGGAATGACTAAGGAGGTTTCTATGGAGTTTGGGCTTTGAATATCGGAAACTACTCGGTCCACATGTTTTTGCTCTGCTAGTAACTTCTCAGTAAATAAAGTAAAACCATTATACCGAATCGTTCCCATAACTCTGTCACCCTTTAAAAGAGTAGCTTCTTGGGCATTATCGGAGTTTTTGTAGGAGAGGTTGTTCATTCCGATGTTTTTAAATAAGGTATTTAAAAGCGAGGAGGTTTTTTTATGCAATTCTTTAGGACTTTTATCTTTGTCAAACAATAAGCATTCCAAAACTCGCGTTTCTGTGTAAGTTTTATAATCTTTTTTATCACCTTTTTGCGTATAAACTTTGCCGACTTCGAAAAGTAATCCGGAGTTAATTTGATTCTTGGTGTAATTTGGCATTATTTCTTTTAGGGTTTGGGCGATTTGTGTTCTCAACGCATTTTTTTGTGAATTCTGCGAGTTCTCAAGCACAATCTGATTTCCCTCGGACTTCTCGTTACGGGAAACCAATGGATCTGTGATGTGTTCATGAGCCCCGAGCTGTACTAAGGCGTCACGCAGAGTTTCCTCAAATTTATAAATTTCCGGTGTAATATCTTTTGGCGGGGCGCTTTGAATTTGCGCCGAGGGGATTTTTGCATAACCGTTTATTCTCAAAATATCCGATATAATATCGTCCTCCACCTCAACATCCGTTCTAAAATACGGTACGACGACCTTAAAACCTTCTGTATCTTGGCTCACGATCCGATAACCCAGTCTGGTTAATATATCGGCAACATTCTCGTCCGATACATTAAAGTCCGCCAGTTTAAGCACACGGGATTTTCTCAGACTCATCTCTTTTGGTTTATATTCCTTTGGGTTCCAATCGATATTTTGATAGTAATCCCCTCCTGTCAGTTCCAGTATAAGATAAGTAGCCCTTTCTATGGCGTACTGTGTAAGATTGGGGTGTAAGAACTTATCGTATCTTAGAACCGTTTCGTTCTGTATTTTTAACTTTCTAGAAACTTTTCTAATAATATTTTGGTTGTAGTTTCCTGCATCTAAAATTATATCTGTAGTCTTTTCATCCACTCCGGTTTCTTTACCTCCTACAATCCCTCCGAGTACAGTTACTACCCCATCTTGAGTGAGAACAAAAGCTTCTGGGTACAAAGTTATCTCGTCTCCAAGAAATGTACACAATGTTTCCTCATTATGGGCTTTTCTTATTACTATCTCTTTGTCTCCTGAAGAATTTTTCCTAAATTTTGCTAAATCCTGGGCGTGCATGGGTTGACCGAGTTCCACCATTACATAATTAGTTATGTCTACGATATTGTTAATGGATGGAATTCCGTATTCTTCTAATCTGTTTCTTAACCATTCCGGCGATGTTTTCACCTTAATGTTTCTAAAAACTCGTGTATTAAAACGATTTACTACATCGGGACACTCAACTTTAATATCTACGATTTGGTTAGCCTGCGGTTTCTTACCTTCCTTAGTGTAAATTGGCGGTAGTTTTAAGTCGACTTTAAGATAGGCTGCCAAATCCCGTGCGCAACCTAAAATGGAAAGCCAATCAGACCTATCAAAACGATGTTCAAGATCAAAAACCTTACCGTCAAAGGGTTTGTCGGTCATTAAACCAATTTGTGTAAAGGCATCGCCAATCTCTTTTATCGACAAATTATCAAGACTCACATATTCTTTTAGCCAACCCAAAGGAATTCTCATAGGTACGCTAAGCCCCCATATAATTTTCTAATGTCGCTAATGCCAAATTTTGCCATCACTAGGCGATCCAAGCCCATGCCCCAAGCAAAGCCTGTGTAAACTTCCGGATCAATCCCGCTCGTTTTTAAGGTATTGTAATGGATCATCCCACATCCTAAAACCTCCATCCACCCTCTTTGTTTACATACGGCGCAACCTAAACCACTGCAGAATCGGCATTTAACATCCACGCCCATCCCCGGAGAAACTTCCGGATAGTACTTGTATCTAAATCTAAGCTCTATACTAACATCCTCAAATAGATACTGATGGAACTTCTCCATAATCCATTTTAGATTTTGAATGGTTATTCCTTTGTCGACCACAAAACCCTGATATTGATGGAAGAAAGACGAGTTTGTGAGATTGGCCGTTTCGTTTCTGTAGCACTTGCCGGGAACTACAACTCTAATGGGGGGCTTATAGTTTTCCAAAACCCGTGACTCTATGGAAGATGTGTGCGTCCGAAGTAAAATATCCGGTTCGTTAACAAATAAAGTGTCTTGTAAATCTGTGGCGGGGTGCCCTTCCGGTAAGTTAAGTCGCCTAAAATTGTATTCGGCGGTTTCAATTTCCGGCCCTTCGCCAATAGAAAAGCCGTAATATCTAAAAAAGTCGTTCATCTGCCTTATTATCTGTGTTGTTGGATGCAAGTACCCCGTGTTGACCGATGGGTACGGAATCGTTAAATCAATGTCCGCGTCCAAAATTTGCACTTGCTGATAATTTTGTCGACCCTTCTCAATGCTTTCTTCAATGTACTTTTTAAGCTCGTTTAACTTCGGTCCCAACTCCTTTTTTTCATCGGGTGAAAAAGTTGGAAGCTCCTTCATTTTTTGAGTTACCAGTCCGTGGGTTTTGGAAAGATATTTAAGGTAAAGCTCGTCAAAAGCTCCTGTTTTTACCGCTTCTTCCAAGTCGACACTAAATTGCTCCGCTAAATCTATGTTTGACATACTTTCTCGATTATACTATAATTAACACATCACCATGAGAGGACTACCAAAGGGTTTCGTTCCGCGGGAATGCCTCTCGTTATTTTTTCTTTTTATCCTCTACCATTTTCCTGAAGAGACTGATTACTGATATATAAGAGCTGTATTTTCTTAATAACGAGGAGTACTTTTGATTAGGAGTTATGATCTTAAGTAACCTGTTTTTCTTTTGTAGATACTCTACAAGGCAGTAAAAATCCCCGTCTCCTGATACTATAACGGCCTTGCTGTAGTTTGGAATTTCGATCATACAGTACAGCACGAGCTCAGCATCCACATTTCCTTTAGTGGTTACTTCCCCGATGACGGTTTTCTCAACAGTGGGTTTGAAAATCAAAGTAAATCCGCTACTTTTTAAATAATCATATAAAGGCTGTTTGTCTGGAATATACCCTATAAACAGAAAAGCTTTTTGCACACCGTATTTGTCTTTGAGGTGAATTCTGAATTTCCTAAAGTCCAGTACCCATCCCTGCGATCTAACCCCAAGATTAAGGTTTTGACTGTCGATAAAGGCGTAAATGGGTTTCTGCATTTATTTTAATTTAAGTGGGGCTTTACAACATCCAAAACCGTTTTAAACCCATCCATATCTGAGTAGGCTAGCTCTGAGAGTGATTTCCTATCCAATATTACGCCAGATTTTTTAAGTCCGGCAATAAACCTGCTGTACATTATTTTTTCGGCGGATAAAGCTCCGTTAAGTCTGGCAATCCAAAGTCGTCTAAAATCGCGTCGTCTTATTTTTCTACCGCCAAAGGCATGCTCTCCGGATCTAACAACAGCTTCGTTGGCCTTTTTAAGAAGTTTGCTACGTGCACCTCTATAACCTCGCGCCAAACCTAACAACTTTACTTTTCTTCTGTGACCTCGCGGTCCGCCTTTAATTCTCATATGTTTTTACCGTACTTTCCAAGCATTTTTTTAAATCTGCCTTTAATTTTTTTACTCTTTAACTGGCTTCCCGCACGATGCCTTTGTTTTTGACCTACCCCCTTATTAACCTTTAAATGTTTCAGTCCAACCTTACCTGTTCGCACAACACCGTTCTTACTAATTTTAATTCTTCTTAATAATGTTTTTCTTGTTTTTAGTTTAGGCATAACATCGTCATTTCTTAACAAAAATTACCGAAATTGTATTTCCCATCCTTTTTGGTTCCGACTCCACTTTGGCAAAAGGCGCCATTTGAACCACAAAGTCCTTAATCTTTTCCTCTGCTACCTTTGGAAACATTGCTTGACGACCTTTCATCATCAAGCTCACTTTAACCACATTTCCTGCTTCTATAAACCCCACCGCTCTGTTTATTCTTTGTTGCACATCACCGGCGCTTATGGTCGTGCTTAGCCTTAACTCTTTAAGTTCGGTCTGTTTTGACTTTCCTTTAGCCTCGCTCGCTTTTTTGCGTTCCGAATACAAAAATTTGTTAAAGTCAATAATTTTTGCCACCGGTGGATTAGCGCTTTCTGTAATTACTACCACATCCAGCTCTTTTTCCTGTGCTAACTGCAAAGCTTGCCGAGTTTCCATTACCCCAAGATTTTCCCCCGTTGCTAAGATGACCCTTAATTGCGGACATCTTATTCTATGATTAATTTGGTAATTTCTCTCTATAGAGCGCAGGTTACCACAAATCCAGCCCTTTGGTCAAATATTTCTGGGCGACTCTTTGGGTAAACTCCTCTGTTTTTATCATTCCCAGTGTTTTTCCGTCTCTAAGTCGTACATTAACTGCCCCTTCCGATTCTTCTTTAGCGCCCACCACCAGCATATAAGGCACTTTCTTCATTTGCGCGTCGCGAATTTTTGCCTGCATCATCTCGTCCCTTTCATCTACCTCCACGCGGATGTTTTGCTGTTTTAATATTTTCGACACTTTTTGGGCATATTCGTTATTTTTTTCTGAAATAGGAATTATAGCGACTTGAACTGGTGCTAGCCATACTGGGAAAGCCCCTCCAAAGTGTTCAATAAGTGTACCAACAAACCTCTCCATAGAGCCTAAGAGCGTTCTGTGTAGCATGATCGGTGCTACTTCTTTTCCGTTTTGATCTATATAGGCCATACCAAAGCGCGCGGGAAGGTTCATATCGAGCTGAATAGTCGTCCCTTGCCACTCCCTGCCTATCACATCAACGGCCTTAAGATCTATAGCCGGTCCGTAGAATTTTGCACCTCCAACGTCTTTCTTAAACTCTATATTTCGTTTTACAAGTATTTCTTCCAAGGTTTTTTCTGCTAATTGCCAAACTCTTTCTTCGCCAACATATTTTGATTTGTTTTCGGGGTCACGCATTGAGAGGTAGACATTCAATTTATCAAAACCTAAGATTCTATTGATCTCGAGCCCAAAATCCAGGATAGAGTTTACTTCTTCCACAAACTGATCCTCACGACAAATTATGTGGGCATCATCTTGTGTGAAACCTCTAACCCTTAACATTCCGTGCAAAACCCCCGATTCCTCGTATCGATAAACACTTCCTAGTTCGCACCATCGGATAGGTAACTCTCTGTAGCTTCTTGGTCGTGATTTATAAATACGTACGTGAAACGGACAATTCATGGGTTTAACGTAATAAGTTGTTTGTTCGTCCTCCGATTTTGAGCCCATAGACATTTGGGGGTACATCCCTTCTTTAAAAAAGTCTAAATGACCAGATGTTTGCCAAAGGCTAGCCAGCCCTACATGTGGCGTATAAACATATTCGTAGCCACGTTTTCTGTGTTCTTGTCGCCAATACAGTTCTATTTCTTCCCTTACAACAGAGAGCTTTGGATGCCAAAGAATCAAACCCGGTCCCACATACTCGTCAATAGAAAACAGATCGAGTTCCTTCCCAAGTTTTCTGTGGTCGCGCTTTTTAGCTTCTTCCAAGTTGTGTAGGTATGCGTCCAAAGCTTCTTTAGAATCAAAGGCCGCTCCGTAAATTCTTTGAAGCATCTTGTTTTTTTCATCGCCTTTATAGTAAGCTCCAGCAACGGAAAGTAATTTAAAGGCTTTAATTCTCCCGGTCGATTCAACATGGGGTCCTGCGCAAAGGTCCACGTCGTAATAAGGGCTTTCCGGTGTCCCCGTAACATATGTCGATACTTTTTCCCCGCGAGACTCAATTTCTTTAATGTTCTCTAGCTTATACCAGTTGTCGCCAAATTCTTTTTTTGCTTTTTCTACACTCACTTCTTTCTTAACTATCGGAAGGTTGGCGTCAATCATCTTTTGCATTTCTGCCTCGATTTTTGGTAGGTCGTCGGGTGAAATTTTATAGTCTAAATCAAAGTCAAAATAGAATCCATCTTCAATAGGCGGACCCATTACTTTCTTTAGGTCGGGATAAAGCCGTTGCATTACGCAATGTAGAACATGTTCTGCGCTGTGCCGTAACGGCATTAGTGGGTCATTTTTTAATTCATTTTTAATCTTGGACATAGTTCTATTTGAATTTTACACTAATTTTTGGATTTTACGATCCTTGCGGGGTTGCCGGCAATAACAACATCGTTGGGAAAACTTTTTGTGACCACCGCTCTAAATCCCACTACTGAATTATCACCAATTTTACTTCCCTTTAGCAAAACGGACTGTCCGCATAGCCAGACATTGTTTCCAACCGTTACAGGCTTGCTCCTTGGGTTGTTATAAAGGATATGAGAAGGGTCGCGAAATTCATGAAAGTCCGTGTCCATAATGATCGAACTACCGGCTAGGCAGTTGTTCCCCAGACTCACTTTTTCAAGACAGTGAATGGTAATACCATTTAACCTACTGCCCTCCCCTATTCTGCTTTCTGCTTTGTCGCTATACAAAAAGAATTTGTTTGATTCTTCGTGCGCCCATAAATTACAGCCATCACCGACGATTAGTTTTCCCTGTCCTCTTAATTTAAATTTGTGGTTGATTAAGAGACCATTGCCAAAACTAACGTGTTTGCCGTGCAGCATTTTGTAATAAACAATAAACATTTTACTTATAATTTGTGCAACTTTTTGTTTCATTTCTGAAAGAAAAACTTTTCTGCTAGTATTATCGCATGATTATTAATGTTTTCAAGCCGAAGGCTTGGACAAGCAACGACGTGGTGCAGAAAATCAAGCATGCGTGTGGGTTTAAAAAGGTTGGACACGCGGGGACGCTGGATCCTTTGGCGGAAGGGGTGCTATTAGTCTTAACAGACGGCGATACCAAAAGACAGGACGAATTTATGAATTTAAAAAAAGAGTATTTAGTTAAAGTTGTCTTTGGGTATGAATCGGATTCGCACGACCTGGGGACACCACTTAGGATTTGCGGTAAAGACGTCGGTGACAATTTGTCCCGAGAAGCATTAAGTACGGCGCTAGTTAAATATATCGGAAGAATTCAACAGCAGGTGCCAGCCTACTCCGCAGTTCATGTTAAAGGTCAGAGACTTTACAAAGTCGCAAAAGAAGACTCATCGACCATTTTATCCTTGCCTTACAAAGAAATAGAGATACTTGATATAAATATTTGTTCATTTACAAATAATGAGCAATTAAATTACCCATTTTGTACAACAGCGGAATTACGAATCAGTTGTGGGAAAGGCACGTACATTAGGTCCTTGGTACGGGATTTAGGGAAAGATTTGGGTTGCGGTGCTGTTGCCATGTCGCTTATTAGGACAAAAATCGGAGAGTACAATATCGAAGGTAGTTTAACCTTGGATAAAGTTCTTCTTGAACATCTCAAATCTTAACTGCTTTTCCAGTTGGATAAGCTCTGTCGGGTCAAGATTAGAGGATTTATGTCCCTTAGCATTCTTTAAGGCTTCTTCAATTTCTTCCTTAACAAGTTCGTCAGACGCCACACCGTCTTCTGCTAATATAGTTAGTTTATTATTGGCAAAACTCGCTGTACCTCCGTTTATAAGCATCTCTTTGATATCGTTGTTGACAGGCTTAAGAAATACCTGCCCCATGTCTAGGAGCGTAATTAGATTTGAGTGGTTTGGTAGAATGGTTATTTGACCTGTGGATGTGGGAAGTGTGATACTAGTACAATCTGCGTTGTACAACATTTTAGTTTGAGAAATGATCTTTACTTTTATGATGTTCGATTGTGTTGCCATGACGGTTTTGCCTAAACCAGCGAACCCTTCATATAAAAATCGCTTTCTGGTAAATGATCGAGCTCACCGCTTAAAATCTTAGAAAAGCTTTCCACGGTTTGTTCGGTTGTAACGTACTCTCCCTTGGAACCGGTAAATTGTTCCGCTACATGAAAAGGTTGTGTTAAAAACTTTTGCACGCGGCGCGCTCGGGCAACTACAAGCTTGTCCTCATTAGAAAGCTCTTCAATGCCCAAAATGGCAATAATGTCTTGAAGCTCTTTATATCTTTGCAGAATTCTTTGGACTTCTCGGGCAATATTATAGTGTTGTTCTCCTACGATGTGAGGTTGTAAGGCTACCGAGGTTGATGCAAGAGGATCTACGGCAGGATACAACGCTTGCTCTGCTAAAGATCGCTCTAAAACCAATGTGGAGTCCAAGTGGGCAAATGTGGTGGCAGGAGCGGGATCAGTGTAGTCGTCGGCGGGAACATAGACGGCTTGGATCGAGGTTATTGATCCTGCGGAGGTGGAAGCGATTCTTTCTTGTAGATAGCCTAATTCGTCGGCAAGAGTTGGCTGATAGCCCACAGCGGAAGGCATGCGTCCTAAAACGGCAGAAACCTCCGAGCCCGCCTGTGAAAACCTAAAGATATTATCGATAAATAAAAGAACGTCCTTGTTCATAGAGTCGCGTAGGTACTCTGCCATAGTTAAAGCGCTTAAAGCCACTCTCAAACGCACACCTGGGGGCTCGTTCATCTGTCCAAAAACTAAAGCCGTTTTGTCAATAACTTTGCTTTCCACCATTTCTCCATAAAGTTGAGTTCCTTCACGTGTTCGCTCCCCTACTCCCGCAAAAACCGAAAATCCGGAATGAACGGCTGCCAAGTTATATATAAGTTCTTGAATGACCACGGTTTTACCCACTCCCGCACCGCCAAAAGCCCCTATCTTACCGCCTTTTACAAACGGGCAGATAAGATCAATTACTTTTATGCCTGTCTCAAAGACTTCCACTTTGGTGGAAAGTTCTGCCATTTGAGGCGGGGCGTTGTGGATGGATTGTTTCTTTACATCTCCGTTTGACCCTAAAGAACCTTTATTATCAATGGGATCCCCTAAAACATTAAACATTCTGCCTAAGGTTTCCGGACCGACCGGAACTATAACAGTGTTGCCTGTAGAGATTACTTCCATACCCCTTCTTAATCCTTCCGTAGCACCCAAAGCGATGCACCGGGCAACATTATTTCCCAGGTGTTGTTCCACTTCCAAAACCAGCTCTCTTGAATTGCCCACTGCAACTTTTAACGCCGTATAAATCGGCGGTAGATCTTCCCGCATTTTAAAGCGAACATCCACCACCACGCCTATAACTCTGGAAACCATACCTGTAATTGTCACAAAGCACCTCCTGCTGAAACCTCCACAACTTGTTGTGTAATTTGCGCCTGCCTGCTTTTGTTGTATCTAAGAGTTAAATCTTGCGACATCCCCAGAGCGTTGTCCGTGGCGTTTTTCATGGAAATCATTCGCGCGGAGTGTTCGGAAGCGTTAGATGATAAAATGGCGCCAATAAGCTGTTTTTCAAAGTACTCGTTTAGAAGGTAGGTTAAAAGTTCTCTTTGATTCGGCTCCATGGCAGTATTTTCCAAGCTAGTCGCCTGCTTTTTGGTGTCGACCATAAAATTTATTGGAAGTAACGGTTCAAAAATTACACCCTGCCTTGTTGCCGATTCAAATTTTGTGTAACAGAGATAGACAAGATTGTATTGACCATCAAAAAACCTATCTTTTACCGCTTTATATATAGCCGACATGTTTGATGGGCCGGGTTTTACAATTTCTTTAGCAAAGTGAAGATCGTTTTTGACCCCAAGCGACGACGCAAGTTTTATTCCCAACTTGTGGATACTAACAAGCGACACTTCTGCGGCGGGATATTTTAGCTTTATTTCCTGTATTCCGCGATAAATTTCTCCTAGTTGTTTAGCTACTAAACTTCCCACAAAACCCTTGGTGGGAGCTACAGCAACTATGGCTACTTTTTTAATTTCCTTTGACGATTTGGTAAGCGGACTTTCAAAACCTTCCAACCCCCCTATTTTTGAAACTAGCCCACTAATTTCTTGCGAGTACGGAAAGCTTTCTTGCCAAAGTTTAATAGATTTCTTCATACGCGACGCGGAAATCATTTGCATGGTTTTTGTAACCTTGGCAATGTTTTTTACTGTTTTTATTCTATTTCTAATTTCTTTATCTTTTGCCATAATTAGGTAATCCTTGTACAATAGTATCGTCCTGCGTGTATCCTCCACAGTCTTGGTGGTCCAGCAAAATAATGTTATCTGGATTGTGCAAGTTTTCGAGCGGTTTTACTAAGTCTCTGAAACATCCGGCTAAAGAAATAATATCGCTTTCGCCCAGCATGTTCCTAGATTTGATAAAGTCCGAATAGGCTTTTTGCAGTCTAAAATCTATACAAGTTATGATGCAGTTTTTAGCCCTGTGCATTAATGAACGATTCCTTCCATTTCTTTTTTAATTTTATTGATCTCTTGTTCTGTAAGCTTTCTTTTTTCCGTTACTGCGAGTATTACTGTTTCTCTTGACTCTTTCAGGGTACTTAAAAGTCGTTCAGTAACCTCTTTTGTTTTTGCGACTTCTTGTTGGTCCAAAACGCCTTCTGTAATAGAAAGTATCAACAAAACCTGATCTTCTAGGCTTAAGGGCTCGCTTTGATCTTGTTTGAGCGTTTCCATAAGACGTGCTCCTCTGTCAAGTTTCTTCTTGGTTTCCTCATCTAGATCCGAGCCAAATTGGGAAAAGGCCTTTAACTCCCTGTACTGTGCTAATTCCAACTTTAATTTCCCTGCTACTTGTTTCATGGTTCTTACTTGAGCGTCGCCGCCTACTCTGGAAACCGACGCGCCAATATCTACAGCCGGCCGTTGCCCCATATTAAAAGTGTCCTTGTCCAAAAATATCTGGCCATCCGTAATGGAGATAATGTTGGTAGGAATGTAGGCAGAAAGATCCCCTGCTTGGGTTTCCACGATAGGTAGAGCTGTTAAAGTTCCTCCACCAAGTTCCTTGTTAAACTGCAAAGCCCTTTCTAAGAGCTTGGAGTGAATGTAGAAAATGTCGCCCGGGTAAGCTTCCCTTCCAGGTGGACGGCGCAATAATAGCGAAAGTTCTCTGTAGGCCCATGCGTGTTTTGTTAAATCGTCGTAAATTACTAGGGCATTTTTCCCTTGTTGAGCAAAATATTCGCCAATAGCACAGCCCGCGTAAGTGGCAATATATTGCATAGATGCAGGGTCCGCTGCATTTGCGCAGACAACAGTGGTATATTTTAGCGCTTCGGCTTTTTCTAGTTGACTAATGGTTTGTGCTAATTTAGCGTTTTTTTGCCCTACTGACACGTAGATACAATAAACGTCTTTTCCTTTTTGATTTATGATTGTGTCTACGCAGATAGCAGACTTGCCTGTTTGTCGATCGCCAATAATGAGCTCCCTTTGGCCTCTGCCAATAGGAATAGTTGCATCTATGGCAAGTATTCCTGTCTGCAAAGGTACGCTAACGTTGGTTCTATCCAGAACGCCGGGGGCCAATTTTTCTAAGGGCATAGGTTTTCCATTTGGGCAGGCTGGTTCGCTTGAGTTATATAAATTTCCTAACGCGTCTACTGTTTTTCCTAGAATTCTCTCGTCAACATTTATTGAGAGTAAAGTCCCGTGTGTTTCTACTAGATCCCCCTCTTTAACCTTTAAATAATTGCCTAGAACCACAATTCCCACTAAATCCTCATCCAAATTAAGTGCCAGACCCTTTACTGCCCCTTCGTTAGTTTTAATAAGGACAGTTTCATTGTATCCTACGTCAGAGAGACCCTCTGCAAAGACTACCCCATCCTTAACTTGTTGAATTGTTCCTGTGTTTTTAAAGTTCATAAGGTAAGGTCTCTAATTTTAGCAACAACAGACTCATCAAAAACGTTATCTCCTACTCTAACTTTAATACCTCCAATAATTTTTGGGTCAATTTCATATAAAAAACAGATTTTATTCCCTACGTTGTCGTTTATATATTTCTCTACTTTGATCTTTTGGGCCTGAGTTAAATTCTTTGCTGTAGTGACTTCTGCCAGGGTTAGCCACTTATTTTTAATATCCCTGTAAATGTCCACTGTTTGGTCGAGTGGTGCATTTTCAACAAACTTTAAGATTTCAAAAACCTTCTCCACTAGGTCGGAGTTATTATCAAGGGAAATTTTATACAGTCTTCCCGCCGATTCCATGGCTTTGATGCTATATGTATTCATGACTTTACTGTTACCTCCTCCAGCACCTTAGCATCAAAGTCAATTTTATCTGCCTGGGACGAGAGAATTATGGTAAGTGATTCTTTAACCGATTTTTCCAAGTTTTCTCTAAAGTCGGCCAGCATTTTTTCTTTTTCTACCGTTAAAACCCCTTGAGCTTTAACGATAATTTCCCCCGCATCGATCTGAGCTTTTTCTAGGATTTTTTTAGCTTGATCGTTGGCTTGATGTTTAGAGTCGTTAACAATTTTATGCGACTCCTCTTTGGCATTTTCTATAATTTTGGCAAACTCTTCTTTTGCTTTTTCGAGTGCGTGTTTAGTTTCCTCTGACCTTTTATCTGCTTCCATAAGTTTTGCCTCTCTCTTTGTAATCACCGCACCGATCTTTTTAAGAACCAGAAAATGCATTAACACAAAGAACACCCCAAACACCAGAGTATTAATAATAAAGCTTTGTAGATTAAGTCCCAGGTTTTCCATACTAAACAAATTTAATAATTAAGGCCACAACCAAGGCGTAAATGGCAATAGCTTCCGCAAAAGCGATACCTAAAATCATAAGGGTTCTAATCTTACCTTCTGCTTCAGGATTCCTTCCTATAGCGTTTAACGCTCCATTTGCCAATAGTCCAATTCCAATTCCCGGACCGAGGGAGCCAAGCCCAATTGCTAAGGCCATAGCAATATACTTTAATCCTTCTGAATCCATGTTTTCCTTTCTGTCTTAAAGACAAGTAAATTAATGTTCGTGTGACACTGCCACACTAATAAAAACCGTAGTCAGTAAAAAGAATACCAAAGCTTGTATTAATCCAACAAATATTTCCAGTCCAAAAAAGGGCAAAGTAAAAACGCCGTAGGTTAAAGATGTTATGACCGCAAGCAAAACCTCGCCCGCAAACACATTTCCAAAGAGCCTAAAGGAAAAGGAAAGAACCTTTCCGATTTCCGAGATTAATTCTAGCACGCCCACTACAAAGTCAATAGGAGTTTTAATATTTATATACTTGGTAAGATACTTTAGTCCGCCAAAGGAAACACCAAGAGCATTAGTTATTAAGACGGAGATTACAGCCAGCGAGGCGGTAACAGAAAGATCCGAGGTTGGTGCTCTAAAGATGGGAATTGTGCGTCCGTGGGTGTGCAACATGACCGAGCTTACAAAAGGCAAAAGTCCAAACCAGTTTGACACTAAAATGTAAATAAAGATACAAAATAACAAGGAAAAGAGTACGGAGTTTTTATATTCCTTGTGCATAATTCCGCTGTAAAGATCGCCAATAAAGGTATAGATATACTCAAAAATTACCTGAAACGCGCCCGATGGAATTAATTTAAAACTGTTCGACTTGAGTATAAATATCGCTAGAAGCGTAATTACAACTAAAACAGAGGAAAATATTGTGTTGGTTATGGTTACACCAAGCAGATTAAATAAGGGTTCGGCTTTTAAACTTATCTCATGCACAATATTACTCTACTATATCTTAAGGGTTTTTTCCAAAATAATAGAAATAAGGTCGTGGCTTCGTTCTCTGGTTAAAAGTCGAACAGGAAAAGTAAGGTCAAAAAACAAAAGCGTAACACTTGCGGTAGCCATGGATAAAAGTTTAAGACGTGGAAACATTATAAACACAATAATGAGCGCGGTGGTAAAGGAAATAAACCTTACCAGATCGTCTTTTGATTCGGCAAAAGCCAGTCGCATTGATTTTTTTACATTCTGATATCTCTGTTTATCTGTCGAATTATTTTGAGGCTCTGCTTCTAGCCAGCTAAGATAATATTTTCTGGAAGAATAAATAATTTTTAGAGTGTTTCTTACAACTTCTATTACAATAGCGACGGCTATTATGATAAGGGTAATTTTGGCATCGTTAAGTTTAAAGCCCCTAAGCATAAGATCGTAATCGCCAACTTGCGCGCGAAGTGGAACATTTAGGTCTGGAGGGACATAGAAAAGATGCGTTGAGTCCATGGTCAAAAAGAAGACAAAAAGTATAACTTCAAAGGAGTTGATAAAGGCTCTGTTAACTTTTTTACCAAACTCAGATCGCCAACCGGTTTTAGTCAAATTGTCCCGCCCGGGAAGATTTATATAGCTTAATAGGCCTATGCCTGCTACGGAGATAAAAACGGTTAGTGCGGTAACATCAAAACTTTTTCCTACCAATTTGTAGAGGTAAAGTGTACCAAGATAAAGAGAGATGGCCAGAATATAGGAAAAAAGTGGGGCTAAGTTAAGAAGCGCCTCTTTGACTTTCCCCCAGAAAAGCTTAAAAACTTGTTTGATAAAGTCGATAAGGTCCATAACTGAGAAAGACCCCTCCATAAAAATTTCTAATAATTGACCCACCTCTTTTTTCATGCCCAGAATTGCCATAACGCCCATGGCAACAAATATGGTGGCAACGCTTAAAGAGACGAACCAAAGAATGTTTAACACGATTTTAGTAGCAAAAGGATAGGCCATATTTCCTACGGTCAATAAGAGGGCAAAGGCTATAAGAAGCGACAAGATTAAACGCGATTTTCTTATCATAAGTGATTATGGTGGGCCCCACAGGATTCGAACCTGTGACCTCTTCAATGTCACTGAAGCGCTCTAACCAGCTGAGCTAGGAGCCCCCATGTGTAGGTAACAAATCGCGTTATTTTTTGGCGACTTCCCCTTTTTGGGATTCGTAAATTTTATCGATCAAACCATATTCAAGCGACTGTTGGGCGTCCATCCAGTTGTCTCTGTCCATATCCTTTTTAATAACTTCGATGTCTTTTCCCGACGCGTCGCTCAAAACCTTAGCTAGTTGATCCCTTACTTTAACCATTTGCTTGGCATAAATGTCAACATCGCTAGTTTGACCTTCAATACCGCCTAAATTCTGATGTATAAGCATGTAAGAATTAGGCAAGCAAAACCTACTTCCTTTTGAACCAGCGCACATAAGTATGGAACCCATAGAAGCGGCAAGCCCTACATTTATGGTGGTTATGGGGTTTTTCACATACTTTAATGTGTCGTACATGGCCATTCCGGCATATACTTCCCCTCCGGGTGTATTTATATAAACGCTAATGTTTCTTTTGTCATCCTGACTTTCCAAAAATAGCACCTGGGCAATAAAGGTGTTTGCAACAGCAAGATCAATTGGTCCTGTAACAAAGACAATAAAGTCTTTTAGTAGGCGGGAATAAATATCGTATGACCGCTCGTATCCGTTAGGATCTTTTTCTATCACTATCGGGACTAAAATGTTATTTTTTATCATCGCTTTCCTCCTTTGTTTTATCGTTCGCCTTGATATTGTGATCCTCATCGTGCGAACTCAACCTCCAAATAACTTTATTCTTAGCAATTATAGCTTTTATATAGGCTTTTTGGTACTCGTCCTTGCTATACTGTTCTTTTAGCTTAGCGTCGCCCATGGCGTTTAGCGTTTGTTCAACTTCCGCGTCTGTTGCCTCCACTCCTTCTTTTGTCACCACTTCAATTAGCGCCAGCTCTCCCGCAATGTTTTTTTGGGCAATTTGCGCATACTCTGTCTTAAGGCCTTCGGCTGTTTTGTTTTGCGACTTTAAATACGCTTCCATGTCAAGCTTTATGGCTTGAACTTGGTTTACCAGTCGGGAAAGCATTTTATTAACCTCGTCTTCAATTAAAAGGTCAGAAATTTCCGCCGTGGTTACAGAGATTACAGCTTCAATTACTTCATTAGGCGATAGGTGAATACGATCATGTGTGGGTCCACTGTCGACTTTGGTATCGCTCGATCTGTCATTCTGAGTGTTGCCGTTAGCAGTCTGTTCTTTGTTTTCCGCCTCCCTTTTTTTGTCGTACAGGTCCTTTATAGCTTTTTTATAGTCGCCTACTGTAACCATGGGATGTACAGCGGTTGTAGCAGTGAAAGTAAAATCTTTTTCCGCGTCAAATTCATTCACCTCGATCTTGGGAGCAATCACAGGTATAAGTTTTTGTTCCTCCACTGCCTGCGGGTAGTAGGTTTTTATAAGGTCAGACATAGTTTCCGATTGTACTTTGTGGGCATCTACCTTTTGCTTGACCAGTTCGGCTGGCGCGTGGCCTTTTCTGAAGCCGTCAATTTCAGTGTTTTTTATAATGTCGTTCCAAATTTTTTCCTGTGACTTTTTTATCTCTTCCACACCTAGCGTAATGACGAGTTTTACTGTATTCTTAGGCAAATTTTGCAGAACGACTTTCATAGTAAGGTATTTTATCACACTTTTCGGTCCGTCTTCCCTTTCTTAAACTCGTATTAAAGTGGTCAGATTCGCAGTAGCTCTAGTATATACCTTGGGTGTAAAGTTCGACCACTCTTGAAACAAATTCATTATAAATCTTAAAAGCTGCATTAAGTTATGTTCTCAATACCCCGTTCTCATAGCCTTTTTCGCGCATTCTTAAATATACATCAGCAATGATGTGCATTCTTTTGTTCCACAGTTCTTGTCCTAGACTAGCTGAATCGTTGTTTAGGACTAGAGTTCCCGCATCTTCGTACCCACCTTCCCTAGAAGCAGCATCGAGGTCTGTGAGAAATCTGTTGTATGTTGTTCGATCGGGAAAGTCCGAAATAGGCATAGTTTCATCCTCGTGCAATTCTCTATACCAACCTTCTTTCCACCACATCCAAAAATTATTGGTTACTGCCGAAACACGTCCGCAGAATTCAAGCGGCTCGAAGCGATGTTCTTCGTCCAACACAGCTCGTTTCCTTCCTGTTCAGTCGCCTGTCCGTCTTTTATAAGCTCCGCATAAGAGCTCTTTAAGGATGCTAATACTTCTTGTTTACGTTCTTTAAATAAATGGTCAATTTCACGCTCAATTCTTGTGTAACGATCAACCTCTCTGGTTTCAACGGCACTTTTACCTAAGGTAGAGGCATTTGTCATTCCTTAATTTTACCACGGACTTATTGTATCCGATCTGTTACAATGTCGAACATGAAAAGCCTTGTTGTTAAAGGTCGCACAATAAAATTGCCGGATTTTTTTCCCGATGCCACAAAAGGCGTTATCCGCTCGTGCTCTAGTGAAGATGTTGCCCAGGCGGGAATAAACGGTTTAATTGTCAACACCTATCATCTGTTAACCCAGCCGGGACCTACGGTTTTGGAGCAGTGTGGTGGGATAAAAAAGTATATGAACTGGAACAGAACCGTCATTAGCGATTCGGGCGGATGGCAAGTGTTCAGTTTGATTCATAGAAATTTGGGGATGGGGTCGATTAGCAGGGATGGTGTGACTTTTATTAAGGAAACCAAAGGCGGAAAGTTTAAGTACAAAATTACGCCGGAAAAATGCATTCAAACTCAGTTTGGGATTGGGGCCGACATCATGATTTGTTTGGACTACTTTACGCCGGAAAATCCCTCTGCCGATGATTTGGATATAAGTGTTAAGCGCACAGTGGAATGGGCCGACAGATGTAAAGAGGAGTTCGACACCTTGTGTAGGCAAAAGAAGCTTGGGGCGATGGGTCGGCCTTTACTATTTTGCGTACTTCAGGGCGGGCGGGATAAAAAGTCGGTGGAAAAGTGCGCGGAAGGTTTAAGGCAGTTTAATTTTGACGGGTGGGGTTTAGGCGGTTGGCTTTTTGACGAGGAAAGTAATTTGGATTTGGATATTTGCCAGCATTATTACGACTGTATGGAGCACGACAAACCAACTTACGCTTTAGGCATTGGAAATCCCCAAGCTGTGGCGGATTGTGCCAAGATAGGCTTTGATATTTTTGATTGCGTTCTTCCCACCCGCGACGCCCGCCATAAAAGGCTTTATTCTTTTAATAAGCCGCCAAAAGAAATTGATTTTAGTGTCGATAAAAAATGGTACAGCACTTTTCAGATCGATCGAGAGAGGTACATTCGAGACTTCTCCCCCATCAGCGAGTTCTGTGACTGTTTTACCTGCAAAAACTATACCCGCGCCTACTTACGGCATTTATTTGAAATCGAAGACACGCTAGCTTACCGTTTGGCTACAATTCATAATCTGCGGATGTACTCAGTGCTTATGGAAACCTTACGGAATCGGTGATATTTGGGGTGACGAGTTATTTAAGGATATCGTTTACAACCTCTGTAATTTTGGCGAGCGAGTTATCGACCTTTAACAAATAACGCAAAATATTTAGTGAAGATAGCTTAATTTTCATTTGCGCTTCGTCCAAATTGGTTAAAACTATGATTTTGGCATTTTTACCCCACGGATTCATGCGAATTTCTGCTATCATTTCGGCGCCATTCATATCCGGCAGTAAAAGGTCAGCAATTATTAAATTCGGTCTACTTTTTAAGGCTATTTCTACCCCCAGTTTTCCCGATACGGTGTGTTCTACAGAATACCCAGCTTTTTCCAGAGTATAAACAATTGATTCGATTACTATTGCGTCGTCCTCCACTAATAATATGTGTTTTTGATCCATAATTTGGTGGGCGAAGGGGGACTTGAACCCCCACCCCTTGCGGGATACGGTTCTAAGCCGTACGCGTATGCCAATTCCGCCATCCGCCCGTGAAAAATAATATCGACTTTGTTAATCTTACACTATTCGGAGGCGAAATTTTCAATCAAGTCGGCAAAATATTTAACGCCCTCGCACCAAGATCCCTTGGATGGCGGTGTGTAAATTTCCATTATCTGGCAAGGATCGGTGATGCCTTTGGAAAAAAAGTTCACGCCAAAATACTTTGACACAGCGGAAATTCCGGCTTCCCAACCGTTAAAAGTTTTAATATTTTGACCCCAAATACCGTAACCCCAAGCATTGTACGATTCCGTAATACCAGTAGGTTCGGGCGTTTTTTTGCCACATCCAGATTCCTGAAAAGCCACTGCCGGCACCAACCAGTAAGGAATTCCATGCTCGTCAGCTTTTTCCACAATAAATGCGCCGTTTCCAGCCAGAGGACATTTAAACTTCTCAAACACCTTTTCTATTTTTAGCGCCCGCGAGTCAATTTGAATAGCTTGAAATTGAGATTCAGGTAAAGTAAGGGTTTTTGCCCCAAATACGCTTGGGCTTTCCACCTCGGTTTTAAAAGAAGTGGCGTATACAAAGCCCGCAATCGAGCCTGTTGTTACGAGCCAAACTAACCCTAGCCACACAAAAGGTGCGCTCATCTTAAAAATAATGGAATTGGGCCTTTTTATTAACATGGTGTTTATTAAGTATGAAGTTTTTGAAAGACTTGTCAACTCGTTGATTCCTTTAAAAAAGGTTTAGAGCAGGAACGTTACGCAGTGGATGCGGCTTCTGTAGAGTCGTATGACTTGATTATTTTGGACTTAATGCTCCCAGGTATGGACGGGATGGATATTTGTAAGAAATTGCGCGAGCAAGGAAATCACACGCCAATATTAATGCTAACGGCAAAAAGTCAGGTTGACGACAAGATTAACGGGCTAAACTCCAAACTTTCCGTAAAGGATTTAATTATAGATATAGCAGGAAGAACAGTTTTACACATTTTTGGTAGTTTTTTGGCAGATTCTATCAGGATGCATTCGGTCTCTATTTTTTGTTTGACAAAGTAGCTTGTTAAGTTAAGATTAATATAGTTATGAGAAAAGTAGCTGCCCATAGTTTTTACAGCCAAGGCTTTACTTTAGTAGAATTGCTTATCGTTATTAGCCTTGTGGGCATATTGGCTAGTGTTACGCTTTCAATCCTAAATCCAAAAAAACAACGACAAGTGGCAGAGGACGGAGTCAGACAGTCTAATCTGGAAAAGCTGGCGTTAGGTATAGAAGCGTATGCTGCCAATAATTCAAAATACCCCACTGAAGCCGAGATGGTTCCCGATCCTGGCGTTGGCAACAAACCTGCTGGAATTGAGGCTGCGCTTTTTATATCTAAAATCCCAAACAACGAACCCACACAAGGCGTAATCTACACATACTGGGTATCCTCTGATCTATCTTCCTTTAATGTTTGGGTGTCAAAGGCTAGCAACACAACGGATTGTTTTAAGTACGAGTCTGCTTGGGGGAACATTAGGGACTGTATGCCATGTGGTACGGGGATATGTTCTGGACCTACACCCACGCCTTGATGAGACGGAAAACCGCTACCTGCCAAATACATTGGTCTGCTCAAGAGTGACCTGGCTTTTGAATACAAAGATAAAGGAGTTTTTCTCATGGCAGTTCCAAACACCACAAGAATAGTCACACTGGACTTTCTGGGGTTTAAGCAGGAGGTTACAAAGGGACCTTTTGCGCGTATGTTTGCCATGACTGTGCCGGCTAAATATGTGGAAGAAGCAAATCGACAAACGGATGTGGCCATAAGAAGCGGAATTATTAATAATCTACGTCCGCCTGCAGACCGATTTAACCTAACATTTATTGTAGGCGTTGTCAGTCTAATAGCTGTGTTAATAGGTGCCGTAGTCATCGTGAAAAGTTCTTTAATTAAATTTCCAAAGTTAAGAGTAGCCAACTCACTGATTGTTTCCACAATGTTTGTTTTCTTCTCGATGAACTTTAATCCACGAAACGTAGATATTTTGGCAACCAGAAGCTATGCCAGAATAGTATTAGCTTATCTATCAAACATTATATTGTTTTTTATTGTTATATATTTGGTTGCTACTGTGGTGTCACTGTTGCGCCAAAAGATGTTTAATAAGAAGTAGTCAGTCGCAACTATCTTAAAGACGACATCTGATAGTCATGATATCTTCGATCCATCTAAGTCTGGAAAGAGAGTCTTTAATGTGTGGTAACTTGGCTAATAATTGTTGAAGTTCTTCTTTTAAAACTTTTTCTTTAATGGTGAGCTCTGTTTTCTCAAAATCTCTATTCGCATGCTCTATAAATTCAATTACAGACTTTTGGGGTAATTCGTTATTTATATTGCCTGCCGCAGTTACTACCCTGTGCAGGTCCATTTTTATTGAATCGATAATAAATTTTTTATCTCTCGTAACAAGTTTTCCAGTTTACTTCCACTTCTTATTAAAACTTCCTCACAGTCTATGTGATATTCACCGCCAATGGCCAAGATGTTTTTCTCAATGTCTACAACGGTTTTTATGTAGTCATCGTAGGATTCCCTTGCTTGTTCAAATTCTTCGGGAGTAATTTTTCGGTCAAGAATTATTATCGTGCGTTAATTTTATCATGGTCGACTATAGCGAACGATGTTTGCAACTATTTTATTGCCTTGAACGACCGCCCCACTGTCCAAACTTTCTTGATCTATTAAAAGGTTATGATGTTCAGGAGCTTTGACCAGAACGTCTGGCTTACAGATAAAATTCTTCCTGTAGTCGGATCAATCTCGATTCCAACCGGAATACTTACATCAAACAAGCCGAACAATTTTCCATCTTTATATGTTGTGCCTTCATATTCATATTTACCGTCAACTGTTTCTATTTTAAGCTCTACTTTGTCTACGGTGGTTCCCAACTTGCTGTTTGTTTCAATTTCCTGTTCGAGTTTCGCTTCTACTAGGTTATTTAGCGTAGGAGCGCCGGCCGTCTTGGCTTTGTATTCGAACTCTATTTCATGACCATCCTCATCCCTATCATTGTCATCGTTGTCTTCTACTTCATCTCCATCTTCATCTTCCTGTTTTGGAGTACCATCCGCGTTTAACTCAACAGACTTAATCTGTACTCCGTTGGTGTCATAGGTTACCGCCCTCATTTCTACCTCTTCTTCATCTGTAATTCTGTAGGTTTTTGTGGTAGTGCCGTCAGCGCCTCTTACTATAGATACAAGTGCCACCTTTTCCTCATCATCCAATTCCTCTTCCCTTAAGATACCGTTAGGATTTAATACCATCGACTTTGTCAGATTTCCGTTTACGTCGTACGTTTTAGCTATAGTTGTTACTTCCTCTCCGTCGGTTATTTTGAATGTTTCAGTGGTTGTTCCATCTGCGTTCTTAATTGTGGAAACAAGCTGAATCTTTTCTTGTTCGTCTGCGTCTTCTACTTCGTTCTCGTTTTCATCGTCAACTTCCTCTACTTCATAGGTTGTTCCGACCCGGTAAACCGGTCTACTTCTGTTTTCGTTCTCGTTCTCTCTGTCATTTTCATCGTTCTCATCTTCTGATTCACGGTTAGAATCCTCATCGTTTTCACTGTCGTCTTTGTCTTCTTCGGACAGAACTGCCTGTCTTTGTTGATTGGATACTGTTTTTGCAACTGTTCCTAATCCAATTACGGATACTCCGAGTATTGCTAAAAGTATTGGAAGATGAACAGAATACAGCGATATTAGGTTTTTTCGGCAGGACTTTATCATACATATGTATAATCTAGGAAAAAACACAATATGTCAAGTATGTAATAATAACGGTCTCAATCAGGTACTGGTCGACTATACGAGACGATGTTTGCAACTATTTTAGCACCTTAAGCGAGTCTGTTTATATACCCAGTTTTAGTCCGGAAGTATCAGTGTAAAGCGGTAGATTGGCAAATTGGTGCTTAGTTGGCACTTTTATCTTTAAGCCTGTTGAAAAACGAATAATCTAGCTTGGCTTTAAATATATCCTCGAAAATAACATTGAGATCTTCAGACTTTTCTATTCCACTTTGGGCTTTTAGAAACTCAAAGAGAGTCTTTTTACCAAAATTATCCACGATTAGCTTTATGGCGTTTCCGGATTCCTGGTAAATCTTCTTCCCGTCCAAAAACCCATTAAACTCTTTAGGCATGCTGTATTTGTCTAATTGTCCGGCTACATAAACGGACACTCCCTCATTAATCCACGCAAATTTACATTGTCCAAAAGTCATTTGAAAGAAAGAAAAGAATGGCACAGTTCGTGCTTTACTAGATGCTCAATGTTATAGGTAGCGCCGTCATGACTACTTTCTTTAGACATATTCTTCGGATTTAAAATACAAACGGCAGTTCTGCCCATACTCCAACCCACAACCCAATCCTCCGTATCCTGTTCTTTTAGCAAGTTAATACTTTTTCTATCATCCACAACGAATATTTTGGGGGTGTTATAGACCTATTTCTGGTTAAAAAACTCGTTTAGTTCTTTTATGGCCTTATCTTTATATTCTTGAAGTACCGGATTCTCCAGCGGTGTTATCTTAAAGATTGAATTCACAACCAGATATTACAATATATACCGAGGTTTATCAAAGTAATGCTTATAATTACCTAAACATTAACGCTGATTCATCTGATCACTTATTGTACAACACAAATTTGATAAATCAGTGTTTATAGCCTAGTATGTGGCCAGAACCTTGAAAAGTACATAACACGGAGGTGTTTTATGTTCAAGCTAAAGGATAGTGTTAAGATGGTATTGGGTGCGACGCGGGGAGCTCTCCTTGCCTTGGAAAGCGGCAAGGTTTACAGCGTGAACGAAATCGCTGTAAAAGTTTTATGCTACGACTTGGAGGACGAGCTCTACTGGAGGAGTCTTTGCGAGGCAAGCCTTGCAGAGGAATGTCAAAATCAACCCGATTCAACAACTTATATACTCTCAAAAAGCACGGCAGTAAGTGCAGATACCAATAAGCTACGCTTCATCTGGCTAGAAGTAGTCAGCGATGGGTGCAACTTGCGGTGCTTGCACTGCTATGCCGATTCCGGTGTAGGTAATAAGAGCGTTGGTGAGAGTATGCGGTTTGAGGATTGGGAGCGCGTGTTGCGCCAAGCCTATCAGGCGGGTTGTCGAAAATGTCAGCTCATTGGCGGAGAGCCGTTTCTGTACAGAGACGGAAACCGGAACATGCTTGACCTCGTTCGTGCAGCTCATGCGTGTGGATACGACTTCGTTGAAGTCTATACCAACGGAACATTGATGACTGCTGATGCGATTGCCCTGTTTTCTGAACTGGGTACCCACGTAGCGTTGTCCATGTACTCCAGCCGACCGGAGATCCACGACAGAGTTACCGGTGTGGACGGAAGCCATGCACAAACAGTGCGAGCTATCGACATGCTCTTGGCAAGCGGTATCAAGACACGTGTTGAAGTTGTTGTGATGAGAACGAACCAGGATACCGTCGAAGAAACTATAGCGTATCTCAGAAGTAAGGGGGTTTCCACGGGTAATCCGGATCCGCTAAGGCCTACGGGACGAGGTGTCTCGGAGGAGTTGTTTCCCGACCTCGCTGTGCTTCAGAAATACGGTGTCTTAATGAAGCCTGATTTCACATGCAGTGAACGCACTGTACGCAAAAACATGGCGGGAAACCCCTGCCTTAACGGCAAGCTTGCTATTACATCGTCAGGTGTCGTTTTCCCGTGTATCTTTGCCAGAGGCTGGGAGGTGGGAAATGCCCGAACCATGGACATTGAAACTGTTCTACAGGAGTTCAGGCTAGTCCGTGTTTGGGGTAGTACCAAAGACTCGGTGTTGGTGTGTCGGGATTGTGAATACCGCTACTGTTGCAGAGACTGCAGGGTGCTTGCCGGCGGAAGTACCGATCACAACAACTTTCTTTCCAACCCATACCCTCGCTGCTCGTACAATCCGTACACCGGAGAGTGGGGATCGGGGCTGTGGAAAGTCGATGGCAACGGAGTTCCTTTCTACGAGAGGTTCTCTTAACCATACCAATTTGCTTCGTTAGGCGGGGGTTCAAATGGCAAGTTGGGTTGTCACAAGTTCCAGAGTAATCCTACGAAAGGAGGAAAGCCATGTCTACTACCGGAGCTACGCTTGTGTTGGTCAGTCCTGTGGAAAGCACCGCGGTTCCATGTGGGTCAAATAACCCATGTCAGCCCGACGGCTGCAGTCCGGCCGGTGGTCCGCCGTGTCATCCCGACAACGTGTCGTGTCGTCCTTACTAGCATATCGTGATCTCTAGTTAGGACACGGAAACCGAGCGTATGTGCTTAACCCCCGCTACGCTCGGTTTTTCTTTAAACTTTCTTCTAGTCTCTTTTGTAAATCAAAGATGGTTGATGGTTTCTTATTATCGCTGTTTAAGTATGCTTTCCATTTTGGCAGCATCTTTTGCTCTAATTTTCTTAAATATTCATGTCCGACATCTTTTCCGTCGCAGGTAAAATACTTTCCTCCCTTATTTAGCCTTACTCTAAGTTCGTTATCTGTGATCAGTTCTATTAAGGCGTGAGTTAGGTCGCTCTGTTCAAAATACTCGTGTAAAGCCTCATGAACCAAATAAACCAGGCTGTAATTACCCCAATCTTCACTATGTCCCCAAAAAATCTTACCGTCACTTAAATAACTACCTCCACCAACTGCAGGATGTATAACCAAAACCTCAAAATCTTTAGGCGGAGGGTCTGTTTTTAAAATGCTTTTTAGGTGCTTTTCAACTTCGTTCCTCTTAGTTCTCCACTCGTTTTCCAACCAATCTCTGTATTTTAAAGTTTCCTGGTAAAAATCTTTATATTCGGACGACCCCTCTGTGTCGGTTAATAAAGCCTCGGTTTTTTCTAAAATGTTTTCTAATTTCTTTTTATAGTCATCTGCAAAGATGAATTTATAGTCCGTACTATTTTGTATCTCATAGGCTTCTCTATGTTTATCCCACATCCGGTTTTTTAGTTCAGTGAATCTACCGGCGTCTTTAGGATTGCGTCTGAAAAGCAAACTTGCTGTTAATAAATCTTTGTGAATTGTGAAGTTAAAGTTCATATTTAGCCTGTATTATATACTTTTTCAAATATCCGGCAGGATTTCTTGCGATTTAGTATAGCCATAAGCTGGGTGTGTTACACTAAAGCCGGCTTAGGTTATTTAAAATATGAAAAATAATAATCAATGGGCAGTTGTAAAAGCTTTGGTAACAATTAAAGAAAAAGTTACTCTGGATAAACATGAATTAATATTGCAACTTTTTAATAAAAGAACCGGTAAGGAGATTTTAGAAAGCGGTTTTTCCACCGGTTGTACCGATGATGCGATTGCTTTTATGTATGTTTTGGATGGTTTGGGACAGGATTACCGATATGTGGAAACAATAGAAAAGGATTGGCTAGAAAGCCCCATGGAAAATAGTAAAATTAAAGGGCATGCTTATGTTGAAGTAGACGGGTTTCTAGTAGATCCGCAAAGAAAAGCCATACATCTAGATCCAAGTTGGGTTTTGTCCAGATATGTAATTTTTGGGAAGGCTAAAAGCCCATGGGATTTGGGACTGAATTCGTTTCAGGAGATGGCTCAGGCCTTTATGAATTATAAGGAAAGTTATAAAAAGGGTTTGATTAAGACATAAAGTATTTAGCGATAAACGCCTTAACCGTTTTTGTTTCTTCCCAAAGTTTAATAGCGTCGTCTAGCTCCTGTTTGGTTTCTGCATAAAATGCAGGGTCTTTTTGCCCTGTAATAGCCACAAACTTCGGTAGTCTTAAAACAACATCATTAAATATTTCTGATAATTTCCAAATTACTTTTTCTCCCAACCCCTTATACTCCTGGTCAAAGTTTTTCCCCACATAAGCATAAAAGATAAAATGGAGCATCTCGTGAGCGCACACATAGTTTGTGGTTGCGGGGTGTTTGTAAAATGTTTGGAATTCCTTGGTTTCAATGAACCGTGGGTTACAGTTAAAGATGGACAGATAGCAAATGTACTTCCCTTCCGGCCACGGTACGTCAAACATCTTGTTCGTTACTTCAAAGAATCTTTTATTGATTTTTAACCAGTCACTACCCATTTTTTCTTTAGCATCCTCCAGCTCTTTTCTGTGAGTTTTATAGTAATCATCAACATACTTATCGTTAAAAGCCTTTTTAGCTTCCGGTTCCAGATTCTTACCTTCTACAAGGCCGGGGTGATCTTTTATGACGGAGTTGTAGAACATGCTGCTTTTACAAGTCCACTTGTCAAGTTCAAGATTGAGTTGGAAATCTATGTTTGGATGCGAGTTCATTAAAGTTTTAGATATCTTTAAAATTTGCTGGTCGGGGTGACAGGACTTGAACCTGCGGCCTCATCGTCCCAAACGATGCGCGCTAGCCAACTGCGCCACACCCCGATGTTTCCTACGTCGTCGGAACGACAATATGGGTATCTTATCAGTTTTTGTGGGTTATTGGAAACGCTAGATAGAAAGTGGTGCCTACATTTTCCGTGCTTTCAAACCAAACCCGTCCGCCCTGCGACTCTGTTACCCACTTTACAAAATAAAGCCCCAACCCGCTTCCGTTAGTCTGTTTTAGTAAAGCATTTTCTGCCCTAAAAAACTTTTCAAATATTCTGTGTTGATCGTTAACAGGAATACCAATTCCGTTATCGGTCACGCTAATTATTAATTCATTACCAATTACCTTCCCCTTTACCCAAAGCCGGCCTCCCTCCGGCGTGTACTTATGCGCGTTGGAAATTAAATTGCTTAAAGCCTCGCCTACGAGTTTAGTGTCTAGAAAAAGCTGGGGTGTTCCCACGGGGAATTTAATCTCCACGGTCTGTTTCTTACTTTTTATCAATTCTTTAAAGTCGTCCAAAACTTTATCCACTAACTGCGGAATATTCGTTAAGATTGGTGTTATAACAATTTTGTCCGACTCGATGCGGGAGATATTTAGTAGTGAGTTTACAAGCTTTATAAGTCGATCGTTTTCATTTTGGACTTTTTGCATAATCTCTTTTTGGTCGTTTGAAAGCCCTTTAAGATCCCCATTCCAAAAAAGTTCACACAACCATTTTATAGAAGAAAGTGGCGTTCTTAATTGGTGTGATGTGATAGAAATAAACTCATTCTTAACCCTGTCCATTTCTTTAAAGTATGTAATATCCCGTTCAATACCCACAAAAAACTCCACTTCTCCTTTAGAATCTAAAACGGGCGTTATATTAATTTGTGCAAAATAAGTTTCACCGTTTTTCTTTTTATTAATGATTTCCGCGTCAAAGGGCAGTTTTTCTATCTTTATTTTTTGCCACAGCTTTGTGTAGTACTCCGCGTCCATTAAACCGCCCCAAAGCTTTCCAGCTTTAGTTCCCACAATCTCGCCCGACGTGAATCCTGTAAGCTTTTCTACCGCGTCGTTAGCAAAAACCACTATTCCCTCTGCGTCGGTAAAGATAATCTGGCTATCCGTTTTTTCTACCGCTTTTTTAAAACGTTCCAAAAGTTCTTCGAACATAGCTTGGTTGGTTATATCAATTAGTGTGCCTGTATATCCCTGCAAATTTCCCGATTTATCAAGAAGCGGATTTGCCCTTATGTCAACTCGGATAATATTTCCGTTTGGCTTTTTTAGTCGACATTTAATATGTTTGCTTTTTTTATCATTTGTTGCCTCATTCCACTCTTTTTGTGTGGACATCTCGTCTTCCAGGTCGATCATTTCTCTCCAACTTCTGGGCGAATTGCCATTGTTAATTCCCAAAGTTTTTAAGTACAATTTATTGCAGGACTTTATTGCTCCGCTTACGTCCTCAAAAAATGCTCCTATGGGTAAATTTTCTAAATCAATGGTCATTTTTTGGGCAGAAGTTGTTTAATAGCGTTCTCCAAGTCTTTAAGGGATGTGTCGGTTTTTATCAGATATCCATCCACATTATATTTATTGGCGAGAGCTTTATGTTTGTCATCAGAAAGATTGCTAAAAACAATAACTTTAGCATCTTGACCCCAAGAATCGGCTCGTAACTCCGGCAAAATGTCCAGTCCGCTTTCTGCCGGCATCATGACATCTAAAATTATGGCATCCGGGCGACTTTCTAGGGCGGTTTTTAAACCTTCTTGAGCGGAGAAGGCGGTCAGAACGGAAAAACCGGCGTTAGTGAGATACTTTTCTATGGCAAAAACCGCGGGAGCTTCGTCTTCAACTAATAAAAGGGTGGGTGTTTTATTCATGTTTTTAGTTTATAGCTCCTCCATAAGTAAAGCAAGGTTTGTTTCAAAAGGTTTGGATTCGTACACCAGCCGAGAGTTTTTATTTAGATCTACTAAGTGTATTTTTACGGTATAGGCGCACACTTCGCCCACGCCGCAAGGGGGAATATTGTTTGCCCTTTTGTCAAAATTTCTGGAAATCTCCGATACTGCAAAAACGTCGTTATCTAAAAAGTAGGCGCGGTCAAAATAGCAGTTTAGATTGGTAGCACAGTCCAGAAGTCGTGCGTCCAGCAATTTATCGTCCCGCAACCCGTAATAATGAATTTGATTTGCGTCATACCCGTCTCGCGGTTCGTTCCTGTAGTCAATAAACTGCCTGTCACTTGGCGAATACACCACTTTTTTTATATCAAGATACTTTATTATATTTGCGTCGTACTGGGCTTTAGTTGCAACATCATCAATGTTATAAACCGTCATCCAGCTGGTATTGTAAATTTCATTTTCTTCTTTTAGCCTGAACTCGTCAGCCTCAATAATAAGTCCCTTGTTCTTTAAATTAGTAATCCATTTTTGAAAAGGCTTTGACAGCTCAAGTTTTTGCGGGATTTTTGTTCGATCTATATCTTTATCCTGTTTGTAATTTACTATCGTTGCCCCGGCTATAGTAGTAAGAAGAAAAAGGGTTAATACAGCAAAAGCAACTTTTTTAGAAATCCTCTTCATGGGTTAAGTCTACCAAAATCTGGTATGCTTTGCAGTTATGGCATTTAATTTGTTTTTTGTGCGACGAAAGAAGTCAATTAAGAAGTCGCCAAAAATTTATTTAGATAACAAGGAGAAAGCCCGCTCTTTAGTTAACGCGCGGCTTGAATATTTTAACCAATTTTATGGCTTTAAATGGAGTCGCTTAAGCATTAAGAACACTAAGCGACGCTGGGGAAGCTGTTCCAAAAAAGGCAATTTAAATTTTTGTTATAGAGTGGTTTTTCTTCCGCAAGATTCGGCTGACTACATAGTGGCTCACGAACTTTGTCATTTGGGACAATTTAATCACTCTAAAGAGTTTTGGGGGCTGGTTGCTCGTTTGATCCCGGATTACAAAGTTGTCCGCAACAGTCTAAAAGATGTTAAGATATCATAATTCGCTTTAAACAAAAGTTAGAGCACACCCGCTTTTACCAATCCTGCCGGTACGGCCTATTCTATGTATATAGTCGTCGTAGGTTGCAGGTTCGTCATAGTTAATAACGTGGGAGATGTTTGGTATATCAATCCCGCGAGAAGCTACGTCTGTTGCCACTAAAATGTCAATTTCGTCACGTTTAAACATTGAAAGTATCTTCATTCTCTGACCCAGCGTTTTGTTTCCGTGTAATGAGTCGACTCTATGCCCTTTTTTGCTGAGTGCTAAGGCAACATCGTCTGCCCCGTGTTTTGTTCGCGAGAAAACCAATACTCTTTGAAATGCGGTGTTTATAAGAAGTTCGTGCAAAGTCTCAAGTTTTCCTTTTGTGGAGTCGATCTTAACAATATTCTGATTGATGTTATTAGTAGCCGTTTGCTCCGTTAGTTCAATAGTTACCGGATTTTTTGATATTGAAGTTGCGATCTCTCTGATTCTTGGACTCATGGTAGCCGAGAAAAAAAGTGACTGTCTTATGGGTTTTAACTGTGAAATTATTAGTTTTATGTCATGGATAAACCCCATGTCCAGCATTTGGTCGACTTCGTCTAGAACTATTATGTCAAAGACCCCTAAGTCAACGTACCGTTGATTAAACAAGTCGATAAGTCTGCCCGGAGTCGCGATTACAAACTGTGGATCTCTTCTTAGGAGTTTAATTTGAGTTGAATAGCTTGCGCCACCCATAATTAGTACATCCTTGATCCATGTACTTTGTGCAAAAATATTAAATTCTTCCTGAATTTGGTTAACAAGCTCGCGGGATGGGGCTACAATTAGGCATTTCTTTTTTGGATCAAGTAATAAAGAATTTATTATAGGAATCAAAAATGCTGCCGTTTTTCCTGATCCAGTAGCAGATAAGCCGATAATATCTCGATTTTCCAAAATGGGAGTAATAACTTGGGCTTGGATTTTGGTGGGGTGTACATAATCTCTTGAGGCAATATTTTTTAAAAGTTTTGGGTGTAAAGGAAAGTCAGAAAAGGTCATTTGTTTTTCATAAACCTTATCTTGATAGGCAGCGTTGTCTAATGCTTTGGATATGTAGTTTTTGTGGTCTACAATGTCTCCTCTGTAAGGATTTCTTCGTTGAGTTTTAAAGTTTCCTCTTTTTGGGTTCAACGAATAGCTCGAATTTCCACGAGCGCCACGAAAGCCACGTCTATTATTAGAACTTTTATTTTTCATAGTCATCATATTATTACATGTAACTTTTTTCTTTAATGGATGAACAAAACGGATAAAGGAGGGGTAGAGAGTTATTCCACCAGCAGAAACTCACTTAGACCAATTTCGATCAATCGCACACGAAGTATAGCATGGATTGGGGAAAACACGAAACCTATATGCCATTACAGTGGGCGCAAATTTTGCTCTTCTTACCTTACGGGATAACATGCTTTGGCGTTTTGTATGTGATTTTCTAAGAAACTCCCAAAGCCGAAAGTGTCTATTTTCTTTGTCGTAGATAAATTGGTAAACAAGTTCGTGGGAGATTCTGGCACTCGGTACGAGCATCTCTAGCCTGCCGGCAATCTGTTCAGGACTCCACCTTTTACCAAGCCCCTTTATTACATAGCTTCTAATCCATGGGGTTTCTATTTTCTTGGTTTTTGATTCCTTCCTCCTTTTAGTGTACAGGTTTTGGGCAAGCGAGGGGGAGTAACTAACATCTCCTGTTTTTCGATCCTTTTTACTGTTTCTTTTTAACTCTCTACCAATAGTTCTGTGGTTTCTCCCAATGCTTTTTGCCACCTCTCTTAAGCTTTTGCCCCGACCTAAAAGCAGGAAAATATCTTCGCGTTCTTTTTCATTTAGATGATTGTATTTTTTCATGCCCGCCATAATATTTCATATGGTGGGGCACTTCAAACTTGAACTTCCTACGTTTAAAGTTATATAACAAAAATAATAGTTACAAGATATAATTATTGAGTGCATAGAGGATATCCACTCAATATTGATGAAAACAGCACAGAAAGGCTGGTTGCTGAAACGCCCAATGTTAGAGTGACTGGTTTGGAAGTGCAGGGCGAAAGATATGTTTTAAAAGCTAGTTCCAAAATTCTGAATAGAAAACCCAAGGAAGGTGAAACAGTCGATGCTTGCAAGGATGCCAGGTTCAAAGAATCACTTGTGTGGCTAAGAAGCAAAAAAGATGGTCAGAACTTGGCAATGCACTATATACAAAAGGAAGGTGCTTATGCACCAAGAGAGCACTACATAATAACAGAAGATGAAGAAGGCATGCCTTACGCTTTAGTGGTACAGAGAGAAGTTGCAAATGCTGCAGAGTTGCGGACTAGAGCCCTTGAGAGTCTTAGTTTTGAAGAGAGAGCTGATTTGAAAAGATTGCTTGTTGCCAACAGGAAATGTTTTCTTGAAAACGGAGTTGGTTTAGATCTTATTGGTTCTGTAGGCATTGATGAAGAAAAAGCACCTTACATTAAAAAATTTTTATTGCCTCTTAAGTATTCTACTGGCTAGGCTTCCATTTGCACCGAGGGTATTTGTTGTTACAACAGCCTAAAACCTATGGTGGGCGAGGAGGGACTTGGTCACCGGTTCTCGCCTGCTGGCTCGCCAGATGTGACGATTATAGAACCGCTACTCTGTTTTTGGAAAAATGTTTGGATATCGTCATATTTTGCCGTCTCACCTGTCAACAACAATACCTCTGCTAGAAGAGGCTGGTCGGTTAAATTCCACGGCGCAGTCCCCTGTGTTTCTGGTAGAGAGCCAAGTATTTCACCAGTTTCTTTAGTCATTTCTCTTAAAGCTGCGTACAATAATTCCTGCTCATGCGTAATTGCTACTTTACTGGATTCCGACACATTTTTTGCTTGTGCCAAAGAACTCTTCTTTACAGTTAAGGGATTTTCCTCAGCTGTCAATTTTGACAGTAAACTCATTGCTGTATTAAAACTTTGTTCATTTAACTTACCACCTAATTCCCAGTATTCTTTTACATCGTTTTGCACCACCCATTCTGCTTTCTGTCTTAATTCGCTCAACATATCTTAAATAATATCACAAACCCCCAACTCTTTGGGGCAATGGGCAAACAGTCTAAGTCAAGCTTGTCTAACTAGCGCACTAAGCGGGACGATTATTGAACTTTGGATAATCACTGTTCTTTAATTAGTTCAAGCAGAAAGTTCTAAACGATCTCTTAGGTATATAGGAATAATGTTGTTATAACAGGCTTAAATGTATGGTGGGCCATCGTAGACGATGTTTGGAACTTTACGCTAATATTAAGTTGCTAATTAAGCCATCTCGAAAAGACTCGACTTTATGCGAATATCTTAATTGTTGTGGAACAAGCGACGTGGATGTCATTCCTGGAAGAGCGTTTGTTTCAAGATAGTATAGAACTCCATCCTCCGCCAAGATATAATCAGAACGGGAGTAGTAGCCTAGACCAAGTTTGTTATGAACATCGTTATTTGTTTTCATCATCTTGTCAGTTAAATCCTTACTAATTCGTGCAGGAGTATACTCTTGTGACCCTCCCTGTTGATACTTACTCTTGTAATCAAAAAATGGGGAGTTAGGGATTATTTCTGTAGGATATAAGTTCATAAAAGTATTATTCTCGCGAACGGCTCCTAATGACATCTCAATTCCCTTAATAAACGGTTGAAAAATGTAATTATCTATTTTTACGCTCGTTAAGTATTCCTCTAGTTCCTTACTATTCGTTATTAAGTAAATACCCACAGAAGAACCTAGATTGTTTGGCTTTGCAATAAAGGGATAAATAAGCTGCGAGTAACCACTATATGTTGGAATAGTTGTCACAATACCTTTCACTGTCTCCTGTGATTTAGTTTTATTCATACAAAGTCTACATGATACAGAATCTGAACCTGTGTATGGTATTGAAAACGATTCGAATCGTTCCTGGATATAACCGTCCTCTACAAACTCTCCGTGAGACGCAATAATTACTGCAGATCTTGTATTTGATAGATAGTCTAGAAACTCATTTTCAGAAAGCCGCAACCCTTCTGTGTAAAAATATCCATCTTCCCCCCATTCTATAGTTACTGGATTTTGTTCTTTATAAAGTTCGGTAAAGAAATCTCTAGTTCCAAAAGATACTTCCCTTTCGGAAGATGGGCCACCATATAAAATTACTAGGTGTGGTTTATATTTAGACACAGAATAATTATACTTCATTGACAATTTATGTTGATGTAACAGCCTAAGATGTTTGGTGGGCGAGGAGGGACTTGAACCCTCATGACCTTGCGGCCACGACATTTTAAGTGTCGCGCGTATGCCATTCCGCCACTCGCCCGTGTTTTAATGTCAAGATGGTGCCCTCGGTGCGACTTGAACGCACGACCTCTTCCTTAGAAGGGAATTGCTCTATCCGCTGAGCTACGAGGGCTCGCTGGAGCGGCGGACCGGGCTCGAACCGGCGACCTTCTCCTTGGAAGGGAGACATTCTACCACTGAACTACCGCCGCCTACTACCCCTTTAGATGCTTTTGTAGCAACTTATTATACTCTATTTTTGAAATTCGTCCTTGGTTTAGAAGGTCCTTGTACCTAACAAGGGTTTTATTATCAATAACTTGCTCCGTGTGGTTGGGTAAACCATCAAGCCCGCCTCTCTGTTGACGTTCTTGACCTTGGTGTGGTGCATAAGCTCCGTGGGTAGTGTGAATTTTAGCGTCAATAATTCTTTTAGCCTCGCTCCCCTTCCCCTTCCTCACATACCTAATTAAAATATTTTCAAATCCGCCCGTGTTGATGATCTCCAGATGAGCAAAAAACAGGTCTTTAATTAAATTTACCTGCGACACATGGCTGTAGGAAATAGTAATTTCCTCTTTGTGAAAAAGTAGCCGTCTGCGTTCAAAAACCATAGCGTGGTCATACACCTTTAAATGGTGTGTAAAAAAAGTTTTATTCATAATTTTGTTGGCTTTAAGGTCGTATAGTAAGGCAGACATAATTTTTGTTTATAAAAATTAGAACAAACTTTCGTTTTCCGGCCTTTCAAGTTCGGCAATGTATTCCTTAGGATCTGGTGCAGTAGTTTTGGCGGGAACTCTCCCGGGCTTTTTTTTAACTAAAGGATTGATGCTACTATCATCGTCTGCTACACTGTCGTCTAAATACGGATTTACCGGCGGCAGCGTTGCCCCAGTAGTTATTAAAGTGCTAATCTGTTCTTTGTTGCTCATAGTACCTTATGTTATATAATACTCCCATGAATAAGCAAGTGGTTGATGTTTTAATCCTTGGTGGCGGGCCTTCAGGACTTACTGCGGCAATTTACACGGCTCGTGCAGGTTTGTCAACTGTGATTTTGGCGGGAAATCCTCCCGGGGGTCAACTTATGTTGACTTCTGAAGTAGAAAATTTTCCTGGTTTTCCAAATGGAATCAAAGGTCCAGAGTTAATTTCTAACATGCGGCAGCAGGCTGAACGTTTTAGAGCGGTTTTGCACAATGAAAACGCCGTTCAAGTTATAGGCTCTTTTGAAAAGCATTTTGAGATTTTGAGTGACGCTAATGGGCGCTATTTTGCTAAAACCGTTATTATAGCTACCGGCGCCAGCGCAAAGTGGTTGGGCTTGGAAAGTGAGCAAAAACTACGCGGTCGGGGAGTTTCCGCCTGCGCTACCTGCGATGGATTTTTCTTTAAAGATAAGATTGTTGCCGTGGTTGGGGCAGGCGACGTGGCTATGGAGGAAGCAACTTTTTTAACTAAATTTGCCGCTAAAGTTTATGTTTTGACAAGGGGATCAAAAGAAGAAATAAGGGCGTGCGCGACTATGAAGAATCGAGCTTTAAAAAATCCAAAAATCGAGTTTTTACATAATACAGAGATTGAGGAGGTTTTGGGTGAAGAGCGTGTAACAGGTCTTAAAGTCAAAAACAACATCACGGGTAACCTGTCGACACTTTCCGACGTTAAAGGATTGTTTATAGCCATAGGTCATAAGCCCAACACGGAATTTCTGCTTAGTGAAAATGTTCCTGTGATAGAACTTGGGAAGTTTGGTTATGCTATACCAAAAGAATCTACTCACACTCACACCAATCAGAAAGGCGTATTTATTGCCGGAGATGTTTCAGATCATAAATATCGTCAAGCTATTACCGCGGCTGGTTTTGGTTGTATAGCTGCTCTTGATTGTCAAAAATTCCTAGCTGAAAGTTCATAGTATGATAAAAACAAGTAGCAGATGGGATTTATCACCTTTATTATCGGATGACAAAGACCCAAAAGTCGACCAGATTATTGCCGAAGCGCAAAAAGCGTATAAGGACTTTGTGAATAAATGGCAAGGTCGGCAGGATTATCTAGAGTTACCTCAAATCTTAAAAGAAGCGCTGGATGAATACGAGACTTTAGCCCACAATTACGATGGAGTGGGTTCGGTGGGGTATTATTTTTCGTTAAGGTATTATCAGGATCAATCGAATCCCCAAATAAAGGCGCAAAACAACAAGATTAATGATATCGAGGTTAAAATTGCCAATGACGTGGAGTTTTTTACTAACAGACTTTGCAGAGTATTACCAAAAACGCAAAAAATTATGCTAAGTTACCCCGAGCTCAAAACCTATAGGCACTTTCTGGAAAAGCTTTTTGAGTCGGCGCGTTACACGCTGAGCGAGCCGGAGGAAAAAATTCTAAATCTTAAAAGCCAGACTTCTTTTAGCAATTGGGTGAGTATGGTTCAAGAATTCGTGAGTAAAGAAGAACGGGAGGTTTTAGACGAGTCGGGGAAAAAGGTGATTAAACCCCTTTCCGATTTTATGAGTCTTTTGAGTAGTTCAAAAAAGAAAGTGCGGGATATTAGTGCGCACGCTATAAACGAGGTTTTGGGAAAGCATGTTGACTCCGCGGAGCATGAGTTAAATTCTATCCTGCTGGATAAAAAGATTAACGATGAGCTACGTGGTATTGAGCGGCCGGATAAAAGTCGTCATCTTTCTGACGATATTGATACAAATGTGGTGGATGCTTTGGTCGAAACGGTGAGCAAAAGGTTTGATATTTCCGGTCGATACTATAAATTAAAGGCCAAGGTTATGGGCGTTCCAAAATTAGCCTATCACGAAAGAAATGTTACGTTGGGAGATTTGGGAAAAAAATACCCATACGAGAGAGCTGTAGAAATAGTTGGTAAGACTTTTAAAGGCCTGGATAAGGAGTTTGCAGCTATTTTTTATGAGATGATTCAGAACGGAAAAGTTGATGTTTTTCCAGAGAAGGGTAGGGTTGGGGGAGCATACTGTTTCCATAAAAGATTAAACGATCCTATATATATCCTTTTAAATCACACAGAAAAATTAACCAATGTTTTGACTTTAGGACATGAGATGGGTCACGCTATTAATGACGTACTAATATCACGCGTTCAAGGCGCTTTAAATTACCACACTCCCCTTTCCACTGCCGAGGTTGCCAGCACTTTTATGGAAGACTTTGTTTTTGAACGTGTGTCTAGTGAATACGACCCAAAAGATCGACTATACCTTATTATGGAAAAGTTAAACGACGATGTATCCACAATATTTAGACAGGTCGCGTGCTATAAGTTTGAGCAGGAGCTTCATCAATTATATAGAGAAAAAAATTATTTAACTAAGGACGATATCGGTAAAATTTTCACCAAACACATGAGCGCATATATGGGCGATGCCGTGGAACAATCCCCCGGATCACAGAATTGGTGGGTTTATTGGGGCCACATCAGAAGCTTTTTCTATGTTTATTCTTACGCCAGCGGGCTTTTAATTTCTAAGTCTCTTCAGAGCATGGTACGACAGGATAAACAGTCTATTGAAAAGGTCAAAAAGTTTTTATCAGCCGGAACCTCAGAGTCACCCAAAAACTTGTTTAAAGACATGGGAATAGATATCACCAACGCAAAATTCTGGAACCAAGGACTTGATGAAGTGGAAGCCTTACTTAAAGAAGCGGAAAGTTTAGCCGGCTAGTAACCACGCCCCAATCCACAACTTGCCACCAGTTTTGGATGTATTCAGCGCGACGGTTTTGATACTTTAAATAGTATGCATGTTCCCAGAGATCCAAGGTGAGAAG
>Ga0265292_1000564_pt1 | contig 48931 bp, 50 predicted proteins | sample Munlanlewell296A_FD_189080 | JGI IMG/M metagenome (GOLD analysis project Ga0265292, IMG submission 189080) | Leachate microbial communities from a municipal landfill in Southern Ontario, Canada - Leachate well 296A | ecosystem: Engineered > Solid waste > Landfill > Unclassified | place: Canada... | reverse complement strand
GCGAGCCACGGCGATGACGTCGCGACGGAACTCCTCGGGGAACGCTTTGGGCATGGTGACCTTTCCTTCCGGTGAGGACCTAATCCTCACACATCAGGAGTCAACCGAACCTGGGGCAGTCCCGTTCGATTTGAAACATGACTCAATAGTCAACATGCCGAACACGGGTCGCCGGCTAGCCGGCGAGGGCGGCATCGAGCGGGGAGAATGGCATGGGATTCGGGAGACGTAAGCTGTACGTAGCTTTGCTGGCCATCGGCGTTATGGCGGGAGCACCATGGGCTGTTACGCAGGCGGTCTGGGGCGACACTCAGGACGTCGGAGCCAATGCTTTCAGCACTGGAAACGTGGACATCTCCACCAGCGTCACGACGGCGCTGGTTACGTTCTCGAGCATGGCCCCCGGGGACAAGGTCACTGCTCCGATCACGGTTAGCAACGCCGGCACGCTGGCTCTTCGCTACGCCGTGTCGACGGCGATCTCCGGATCGACGGTGTTGTCCGGAGGTTTGACGCTGGGGATCAAGAGCGGCGTCACGACTTGTTCGAACGCTGGATTCGGAACCGACGGGACGTCTTTGTACAGCGGTTCGCTGACCAGCGGCGCCGTGGGTAGTGCAAGCCAGGGCGCTCAGGCCGGCGACCGTTCTTTGGCTGCCTCGGGCACTGAGACGCTGTGTTTCCAGGTCGAGTTGCCCTCGTCGGCCTCGAACACGCTGCAGTCCTTGACTGCCACCGCAACCTTCACCTTTGCCTCCGAGCAGACGGCCAACAACGCCTAGTTCACGGACGAGCGGGGTGGAGTTCGCGACTCCACCCCGTGAAGCCTTCGAGCGAAAGGGACTTCAGTGCGACGCAAGGTTCTTCGAACTGCTGTACGGACCGCCGGCGGCATCGCTCTTGCCGTCACGGTCGCGGTGGTCGCGCTTCTTGCTCTGGCCTTCGGCCCCACGATGATTGGGTTTGAGTCGATGGTCGTTACGACCGGAAGCATGGGCTCGGCGGCCCCCCCGGGGTCGGTCGTGTTGACGCGTATGGTCGATGCGCGCGCCGTGGGCGTCGGCGACATCGTGAGCTACCGTCGTCAGGGCCGGCAGGTTCCCGTCACGCACCGCGTTTCGTCCGTTCAGCGTGAGGGCGGCAAGGTCGTCTTGCAGACCAAGGGAGACGCCAACCCGACTCCCGACATCGAGCCCGTCGTCATCCAAGGGCCGATCGCGCGCGTTGAGCATGTTGTTCCCTATGCGGGGTACGTAGTGAAGTTCGCCCGCACGCCGCTGGGAGGGCTCGCGTTCTTCGTGCTGCCGATGTTCGGCTTGACGATGGATCGCGGTCGACGCCGGGCGCGCCGAGTCGAAGAGATGCAGGATGCACGGTCGGAGTGGCGACCCGTGGCGGGTGCGGCCGTGCGGCACGCGCAGCTTCATGGGCGTCGGTCGTGGGCGGCGCAGTCGACTTCGCACCGACCGCCGGCAAACGAGCCCCGGCCGGGTTTGCTGATTCCAGATCGCGGATCATGGAACGGGTCGTTCAGAAGCGCGTAACGTCCCTTCGGGACGACGAGCGCGAGCCGCGAGTGACGTGGCTTGCGCTCGTTGTCGCCTTGGTGTTGATGGGCGGAACCGCAGGCGTGTCTCCCACTCAGGCCGTGTGGGCCGACACTCCCGTCGTGAGTGGTAACGCGTTGTCCACGGCGACACTCCTACCCCCGAGCGCGCCGTCCGCGTCGGCGGCGTGCGACGGCCCCGGAAGGGCCAAGATCACAGTGGCATGGTCTCAGGCGGCGATGTCGGACGGATACGATCTCTACCGCTCGATAGTCAACGGCGGCCCGTACTCGAAGGTCGCACATGTGGCCGGCGGTTCGACAACATCTACGGTGGACCGGTCGCTAAACACGTCCACCACCTACTACTACGTATTGCAGGCCACGCGAAACAACTGGGTGAGTGCGAACTCGGCTCAAACGCAGGCTACGACTCCCGGGTTGTGCCTGGCGTGAGACATGCATTTGCCGATCGAGACAGTATGATCTCAGCGATGCAAGACGCGTCGTCGCCGCACCTCAACGAGCAGACCGCCTCCGGAGCGAAGGGTCGGAGAACGCGTGTTCGTATTTTGGAGGCCGCCGAGGAGGTCTTTGGACGGCGCGGGTTCCACGATGCGTCGATTTCGGAGATTACGAGGCTGGCCGGTGTCGCGCAGGGAAGCTTCTACGTCTACTTCCAGAGCAAGACGGCGATCTTCGACGAGCTGATAGCCGCGCGCTGTACCGAGCTTCACGAAGAACTCGATCGCGTTCTTGAAGGGATCGGTTCCGAAGAAGGAACTCGATACCGTCTGGGTATGGACACGGCACTCCGGTGGATCGGGGAGCACAGGTGGTTCTACCGGGTCATGAGGCAGGCGGAGTTCGTGAACCCCGCGCTCCGGGAACGATGGTACCGGGCGTTCGCCGATCGCTACGTCGGCGTCTTGGTCGGGGCGATGGATGCGGGGGCGATCCCGAAAGGTGACCCCGAAGTTCTGGCTTGGTGCCTAATCGGGATGACCGAGATGATTGCTATGCGGTGGATCGTGTGGAGCGAAGAGGTTCCGTTGTCGCCGGACAGGTGGAACGCCTTTGTCGAGGTGACTCTTCGGGCGCTGGGCATCTCGGAACCTGAAAAGCGTTAGATCCTCCCCGACAGGGTTTCTTGCGCTTGTGAGATAGTCTTCTTCCTGCCATGGTCGCGCCCATCTTGATCTTTCTGCGCGGACCGCTCGCCGGGCGGCGAGTGACGCTTGATTCCGACGAGTTCATCGTTGGTCGGGGGTCTTCCAGCGATATCGTCCTTCATGATCCCTTGGTGTCGCGCGCGCACGCAATCGTGATGCGTCGCGGTGACGTGATGCTCATTGAGGATCTTGGGAGTCACAACGGGACGTATTTGAACGACGAGCGGCTGCACTCGGTCCGACAGATGCGCCATGGAGACCGCATCACGATCGGAGACAGCCGTCTTTTGTTTGAAGATCCGAGCCAGTTCCCGGAGGATTCGACACAAGTGTCGGAACAAGTCGTGTTCGCGGGTTCTTCCCTGACGCAGCGGCAGATCCAGGTACTTCGACTGATGGCCCGGGGGTTGTCCAACAAGGAGATCGGCGCGCGGTTGTTCGTCAGCGAACGCACTGTCAAGGCATACGCCTCAGTTGTCTTCGAGAAGTTGGAGGTCAACACGCGCGCGGCCGCCGTCGCGGCGGCGATGCGCGCCGGTCTCATCGACTCCGGCGGCGACTCCGGCGACTGACCCGCAGGGGCTGTTAGTTCGTCGGCCGGCGGACGTTCGTACGGATCAACTTGCGACACGACGGCGCGCGCCGCGCCGGGTTCGCCCGGGCTCAGCCGTTGTTTCGCGGGGGAAGCGAGCGATGTACTCATGCTCGAGTTCGAGCATGCGGTCGGTGTGCGCGCGGATGGCGTGGGCGCCCCCGTTGACAACCGTGTCTTCCCGAGTGCGCCACATCTGTCGCAACTCGCGCTCGAGGATGGCGTCGTCTAGGTTGCGCGCGGGGATCCCCATCTTGCCTCCGACGGGGCCGTCGCCGGTCGAGCCGCTCATTGCAGATCGTCGCGAGTTCATCGCTGCGACCTCCTCTCATTTCCGAGGAACAGCCGCCGGCTGTGGGCGGTCTACGCCGAGAAGGGGCCGACGCTAGTGGCATCTTACGCCGGGACACAGTCGGCGAGAAGAGACGATCGGCGGGATACGACTACCGGTCGGGGACGGGCTTCCGTCCTGCGCTAGCTGGGGAGTTCCCAGTACGGAGTGGTCGGGCTGTGTCCGGACAGGTGGCAGTTCCAGCATGCGGCCTGGAACACCTTGCTCCCCGCCTTGACCCCTTGCTCGCCCGGCCGGTGGCAGTACTTGCAGGCCGACGACGAACTGCCTGCCTCGAAGTTCCCCGGGTCGGCCTGTTGCTGCTCCCCGGAGACGAATGGGATGTGCGTTGCATGGAGGTTCGACGAGTCGGAGTATTTGTATGAGTGGCATGAGACGCACATCGTGACCGTCCCGTGCGATCCCTTATGGCATAGGGAGGCGCACCCGTTGCCCGCCAGCACTACCGTCTTGTGCTTGGTCGCGCTGGCGTTGATCAATGCCCCGGGATCGATGGTTCCACGGTAGGTGGTCTGCTCCGGATCGCCGGAAGCATTCGTGAGTCCGCGCGACACGACGCTGGTGTCCAGCCGGGAGTGGCATGCCGGCGCGCAGTTGGAACTCTTGGTGTCGGTGCCGGGCGGGAACTTCCGCTGGCTTGCGTCGTGGATCGTGTGGCAGTTGGTGCACGTGGTGTCGGTCGAGGAGTGCTGTTGACGCTTCGGCCAGGTAAATGGCCCGTCACCGAAGTCCTTCATCCAGTCTCTCGGGGCGTTTGACTTCCCCGTTGGGAAAAGCGCGTTCCTGTCGTGGCACTGGAAGCAGTCGGGGTTCTTCGTCATGTGGCCGGCGTTCGGTCCGATGACCTTGGAGTTCTGCTTGTGGCACGTAAGGCACTGACTCTCGTAGTGCGGCGGGCTCTTGGCGATGTCTGCGACCTGCGTTGCGTGGCAGTTGTCGCAGGTGCTCACTTTTGTCATGTCGTGACAGGCGGCGCAGTCCTGTTTCGTGTGACAGTTCTCACAAGTGGCGATGTCGGAACGGGCCGCGGCGCGGTGCGCGGTTTCCCAATCGCTCGCGTGCGGCATCACTAGACCGTGGCACGCGGTGCAAAAGGCGGTCTGGGTCTTGTGGCAGTTGATGCAGTTCGCGTTAGCGGCCAGCGCCTTCTTTCCGTGATCGCCCTGCCACGTGCTGGGGTGGACGTTCCTGGCGTGACACTTCTCGCATGCGTTGACACTTGAGACCGCGTGGCAGTTGCGACAGGTGGCGCCGCCGGCCTTGGATTTCGGCCCATGCTTGGCAAACCACCCCAGGCCGTGAGCGAGTTTGGCGTGGCATGCGTCGCAGAAGGAAGTCTGGCTGTGGCACTTCAGGCACGTCGCTTTCCTCGCGAGCGCCTCAGTCCCGTGGATGCCTTGCCAGGTTCTTGCGTGAGGCATGTCCAGGCCGTGGCAGGCCCTGCACTTGGTCGGCGGGTGACAAACGGCGCAGGTCTTCGTGACTTGCTTCCCATGCGCAGACAGCCATGTCCCGAGATTGTGCCCCGGAGGGAATGCGTTGGTCGACGCCTTGGGGGACCCGCTCGTTTGCGGTGAAGGGCTCGTGGTCGGCCCGGATGGAGTGGTCGAGGGCTGGATCGATTCCGTCGGCTGGAGTTGTGGACTCGCATTTCGTCGGGTGACGTAGCTCACTCCGCCTACGGAAAGGGATGCAACGATCAAAGCGGCGAAAACGACCACGACAATCCGCCGCGTTTTGGCGCTGCGTGCAGGTCCGAATCCCGGCTCTGTGGTTCGCCTTCTCATGCTGTGGTCAGCCCGTTCAAAGTGATGTTCTTCCTCCGCCGTCGCGAAGACTACACGTCCGCGGTCTGAACGGCACTTAAGGTCTGCAGTTCCGCCACGCTCAACTTTGAGGGACGTCAGGCGTCAGGCCAAGGGCAATCCGTCCTTAGGAGAGATGAGGCAAACAGGCCAGGCCCATTGGCCTGAACCGATGGGGCCATGAGGGACTGGCCGCGGCGTGAGTCATTAGGCCATGATCACCCCTGAACGAGGAGGTAGCGGCGGTACGTGGGGGTTGCGGAGGATGGAAAGCGCACGCTCTCACTACAGGACGGGTAATTATGTCTACCAACGACGAGGCAGGCCCCGAGGGGCAATCGAACAGTGGCGGTAGTTCGCCTGGTTTGACCCGACCGCTTTCTCAGCAGGCCCTAGAGCGTCCGAAGCGCAAGACCACTCAGGTCATCCTGATCGTGGTCGTTCTCGCGATGGCCTTGGGTGCGTCGGTCAACATCTTTCGCCGCTCGGTCGTCTACTACCACACGACGTCCGAGGTCGTGGCGTTGAAGGGACAGCAGGTGCGCTTGTCGGGTCAGGTTGTCCCCGGGACGATTCGGTTCGACTACGAGAAGGGGTTTGTGGCGTTTAGCGTCACGGACGGCAAGGTGACGGTGCCGGTCCGGTTCGAAGGCCCGGCGCCCGACACTTTGAAGGACGAAGCTATCGCCGTCGCTGAGGGAACCCTTGGGGAGGACGGCGTCTTCCGCGCTGTGAAACTGCTGGCTAGGTGCCCTTCGAAGTTCGAATCCCGGGAACCGAATCCGTGACCAGCACTGACGCGCCCGCCCTGGGGATGCGACTCGAGGGCGTGCGGAAGTCCTTTGGCGTGCAGGTCGCACTCGCCGGAGTGGACCTTGAGATTCCGCAGGGATCAAGCGTAGCCATCATGGGCCCGAACGGCGCGGGGAAGACGACGCTGCTCAAGACCATGGCCGGGCTCGCAGCGCCGACGGCGGGGAACGTGAGTCTCGCCGGGGTGGACCTTCGCAGGGCGGGAGCAGGATTGCGCGCGCTCGTTGGGTTCGTCTCCCACGAGGCGATGCTGTACCCGGACCTCACCGTTCATGAGAACTTGGAGTTCTTCGCTCGTCTCTTCGGCCTGCCGCAACCGGAGAAAGCTATCCAGATTAGGGTCGAGCAACTGAAACTCGGTCACGTTTTGGACCGGGCGGTTCGCGCGTTGTCGCGGGGGACTCGCCAGCGGGCAGCGATCGCTCGGTCCCTGCTTCATTCGCCGCTGGTCTTGCTCCTGGACGAGCCCTACACCGGGCTCGATGAGGCTGCGGCAGAGTCCTTGACGGATCTTCTCAACGAGCTACGCACGCCGGATCGCACGCTCGTGATGGCAGTGCACGAGATGTCTCGCGCGGTTGCGGTCGCGGAGCGGCTCATAGTGATCGGCGACGGCCGGGTCAAGATCGACAGTCCGATCGCCGGCCAGCAGGAAGAACTGGCTTCGACGTACATGTCGCTGCTGCGGGCAGCCGCGGAGGTGCGTCTATGAGTCGCCTTCGCCCCGCGTTGCTGATTGCCGCTAAGGATCTCCGCGTAGAGATGCGCACCAAGGACATCTTGCCCGCCGTCGGGCTGTTCGCACTCCTCGTGGTCACAGTCGCGAGCTTCGCGTTCCCGACTTCCGGGCCGGGCCGCGAGGGTGTCGCAGCCGGGATGCTCTGGATGGCGTTCCTGTTCGCCGGACTGCTCGGCATGGGACGCAGTTTCGCTCTGGAAAGCGAGGAGGCCTGCATTGCCGGTCTGGTCGCGTCGCCGGCTCCGAGCGAGTCGATCTTCATCGGGAAGCTGTTGTCGAATCTCGTGTTCACGCTCGCGGCGGAAGCAGCAATCCTGCCGGCGTTTCTCGTGCTCTTGCAGTTGAATCCGGGTCCGGGCTTACCTCTGCTTCTTGTGACTTCGGTTGCAGGGACTTTTGGTATTGTGGTTGTGGGGACGCTGCTCTCGGCCATGGCGGTAAACACGCGAACCCGTGAGGCGATTCTGCCGATCTTGGCGATCCCGATTTCGGTCCCAGCGTTGATCGCCTCGGTGCAGGCTACCCAGGCCGCGCTGGAGGGGAAGGACATTGCCGCGGCCGCGCCGTGGCTGTTCCTGTTGGTCGGATACGGCGCCATGTTCTTGCTGGTCGCACTTGCCACGTTCCCCTACGTCCTCGAGGAGTGAAGCAGTTATGACGCAGCAACGCGTCGCGGCTCCACCGGAGTCGCCGGCAGCGAAGCGGATCCCGCTCTGGAAGATCTTGGCCCTGCCGACGGTCGCTTTGATGGGGGTTCTGGTGTACGCCGCCCTCGCGCTAGCTCCCGAGGACGCCGACCAGGGCCCGGCGCAGCGGATCTTCTACATTCATGTCCCCTCCGCGTGGATCGCGTTTCTTGCCTTTGCGGTGGTGTTCGTCGCCAGCGTCGCTCTGCTGGCGACCGGGAAGAGGAAGTGGGACGACCGCGCGGTGGCGTCGGCTGAGGTCGGCGTGGTGTTCACGACGGTCGTGATGCTGACGGGGCCGCTGTGGGCTCGTCCGGTATGGGGAGTGTATTGGGAGTGGGACCCCAAGCTCACCGCAGTGTTCATTCTGTGGCTCATCTACATGTCGTACTTGGCGCTTCGCAGCTACGTTCCGGATCCCTCACGGCGCGCGCGCTTCTCGGCGGTTCTGGGAATCGCCGGTTTCCTCGACGTGCCGATCGTCTACCTCGCGGTGCGCTGGTGGCGCGGGCTGCACCCCGAGGCCGTGGTCTTGGGCAAGGGCGGACCTCAACTCCCAGCGTCGATGCTGCAGATCCTGCTCTTCGGTGTATTCACGTTCACGTTGCTTTACCTGGTGCTGTTTACGTTGCGGCTGCATGTCGGCAGGTTGCGTTCGGCCCAGGAGGAGGTCCAGGCATGAGTGCATGGGGGTTCGTTGCCGCGGCCTACATCGGGACCGCGCTGCTTGTCGGCGGGTACGCCGCATCGCTGCTTAGGAAGAAGCGGACGCTGGAGAGGGGACGTCGTGGTAGCAGTCGGTAGATTCGCGATTCTGCTCGCGCTGGCCGTTTCCCTGTACGGGGTGGTCGCGGCTCTCGTCGGCGTGCGCACCCGACGTGAGAAGGCCGTTCGCAGTGCCGAGGACGCGTTGCGCGCGGTCGCGATTTGCTTAACCGTCGCATCGATCGTGCTCTTCCGCGCCTTGCTGACGCACGACTTCAGCCTTGAGTACGTTGCGCAGTACTCGAGCCGGTCGCTGTCGGTCTTTTACACGATCAGTTCTTTTTGGGCGGGGCAGGCCGGGTCGCTGATGCTGTGGGCGTGGGTGCTGGCGCTGTACGCCGCGGCGGTGGCCCACCAGAACCGACACAAGAACCGTGACTTGATGCCGTACGTTGCCGCGACGCTTTCGGCGGTGACGTTGCTGTTCACGTTCTTGCTGGCGTTCTCTCAGAACCCCTTTGCGAGCCTTTCGGTCATCCCGGCCGACGGCCAAGGGCTGAACCCGCTGCTGCAGAACTACGGGCAGTTCTTCCACCCGATCACGGTCTACATGGGGTACGTCGGGTTCACGATCCCCTTCGCGTTCTGCATTGCGGCTCTCGCGACGGGCAACTTGGGTGACGCGTGGGTCAAGACTGTTCGCAAGTGGACGCTGTGGGCGTGGCTGTTCCTTGGGATCGGAATCGTTTTCGGCGGACGCTGGGCGTACGTCGAGCTTGGATGGGGCGGCTACTGGGCCTGGGATCCTGTCGAGAACGCGAGCTTGATGCCCTGGTTGGTTGGGACCGCGTATCTGCATTCGGTGATGATCCAAGAGAAGAAGGGAATGCTGAAGATCTGGAACGTGTCGCTGGCGGTGGGGGCATTCGTTCTGGCCCTGTTCGGCACGTTCCTGACTCGGTCTGGAATCGTTTCTTCGGTGCATGCGTTTGCTGAGTCCAACGTGGGTCCGTACCTGATCGCCGCGATTCTGCTGGTCGTGCTGGTCTCGGGCTGGTTGATCGTTTACCGGCTCCCGGAGCTGCGTAGCGAAGCGGTGATGGAGTCGGCGTTCTCTCGCGAGGCTTCGTTCCTGCTGAACAACTTGCTGCTGGTTGCGATCACCTTCGCGGTCTTCTGGGGGACGATGTTCCCCGTGATCGCGCAAGCGGTCCGGGGCGTCGAGGTCTCGGTCGGGCCGCCGTTCTTCGAGGCGGTCGTGGGCCCGATCGGGATCGCGCTGATTGCCCTGGTCGGCGTATGCCCTTTGCTCGCGTGGCGCAAGGCGACCGGACGCAACTTCCGACGCAACTTCCGGACTCCGTTTGCTGCGGGTGTCGTCGCCCTTGGGGTGTTCTTGGTGATCATCAAGGGTCACCGCGGCTTGGTCGGGTTTCTCGCGTTGTCGGCCTTCGTGACGACGACGATCCTGGTCGAGTTCTACCGCGGAGCGAAAGTGCGGAGGCGAATTCGCGGAGAAGGATGGACGAAGGCTCTCGGGCGCTTGTTCGTCTTCAGTCCGCGCCGCTATGGCGGGTATCTCGTCCACTTCGGAGTGATTCTGCTGGTGCTTGGTATTGCCATCCATATGGGCTTCAAGCATGAGACTCGGGCAACCCTGAAGATCGGGGAGACGGCGCGCGTCGGAGGCTATACCTTGCGGCTCGACAGCATTACAACCTCGGAGACGCCGGCGAAGTTCGCGCTCGTCGCCAAACTCACCGTCTTGGACGCCAAGACGAACAAGCGGATCGGTCTGATGCGTCCGGAGAAGGCGTTCTACGAAAACCAAGAGCAGCCGACGACGGAGGTGGGGATCCGGTCGACGGTCGTCGAGGACCTCTACGTCATCATCGAGTCTGCTGATCCCGTCCGCCGGATCGCGTCCTTTGCGTTCCTCGTCAATCCGGCTGTGTTCTGGGTGTGGTTCGGTGGGGTCATCATGCTCGGCGGCGGGTTGATCGTCGCGTGGCCGATGCGCCGACCGGAGAAGGAGGTGTCCGATGCTCGGGAGACCGCAGCGGCATCGAGTGCGCGCTAGCGCTCTGGGGCGGACCTTCGCGCTCAGCTTGGCCGGCGCCGCAGTGTGGCTGCTTGCCGGCCCGGTGTCGCCGGGGCTTCCCGCGCCTTTGCACGGCACGCCGATGGCTGCGCGCGGCATGGGCGGGATGACGCATGCGGTCTTGCATGCGCCGCGCGCGAGCCTGGACGAGATCACATCTCGCCTGATGTGCACTTGCGGATGCAGCCTCACGCTGGCCGCCTGCGAGGTGTCGATGGCGTGCTCGATCGCTCCGCGGATGAAGGCCGAAGCTGCGGCGATGATTGAGGATGGCTTGAGTACCGACGAGATATTCGATGCCTTTGTCGCCGATTACGGTGAGCGGGTTCGCGCCGCTCCGACGAAGAGTGGATTCAACCTTGTGGCATGGGTGTTCCCGTTCCTCGGGCTCGCAGTGGGCGTGGGATTCGTAGTGATTGCCTTGGTGAAATGGCGGGGTCGCGAGGGGGATTCAGCGGTGGCCGATTCAGTTTCTGTTCCGGTGGATTCGAAGTATCTGGCCGCCATCGAGGATGAAGTTAAGAGGGGGATGTAGTGGGATCCTTCGCTGTTGTCGCGTTCGTACTTCTGCTTGGCGTCGCGTATCTTGTTGCGCGCGCCTACCTCACTCCCGACCAGACGGCGTTGGACGAGGATGAGATTCGGTCGCCCCTTGAGGTGAAGAAGGAGCAACTGCTGGACGCGATTCGTGAGTTGGACATGGATTATGAGACGGGGAAACTCTCCGAGGACGACTACATGAGCCTCCGGGCTCGGTTCGTCGCAGAAACCGCCGAGGTCATGCGGTCCTTGGTCGAGGTGTCTATTGAACCGGCGGCAGCGATCACGCCGGATCCCGGGGCGTCGTCCGCGTCGGACTCGGCCGAACTCCCCGGTTCTGTTGTGTCGGTTCTGACGCGGGGTTCTCTCGAGGATCCGATTGGTGAGGACGACCTCGAGCGAGAGATCGCGACGCGCAAGGCGAAGCTTGCGGTCCCACCGTGCCCTGGGTGCGGCGCTGAACTGTCGGTGGATGACGCGTTCTGCCGGGCTTGTGGGGCGAGGTTGGCGCCGCCGGGGGACATGTGATGTTTGGAGTTCGTCTTTGCCGAGGGAACCGGTGCCGGAATGCGGCGGTGATTGCGGGCGTGATCCTGCTCGCGTCGTCATTCGCTTTGTTGGGAGCCTCGCCGTCTCTGGCGGCGGATTCCGCCACGATCAAGGGCCGGGTTACGAACGGGACTACTTCCAAAGCCGTCCCGAACCAGAAGGTGATGCTCCAGATCATGCGCGCGGGCTCCATGGTGTCGACCAAGTCCGCGACGACCGATGCCTCCGGCGGCTTTGCCTTCGCCGGACTCGAGAGTGGCTCAACGTGGTCGTACGCAGTGGGGGCAACGTATCGCAACGCGGATTACGTCTTCGACGCGGCCAAACTGAAGGCGGGCGAGACCAAGAGCGTGTCCCTGCTCGTCTACGATCCGACTGATTCGGCCGCGGGCCTGAAGATCAACGAGTGGATCGTATGGGTCGACCGCGAGAGCGGTGTGGCGATTCAGCAGGACGTCCGGCTTTCCAACACCGGCAAGGCTACATATGTCGGCAAGGCTGTGATTGCAGAAGGCAAGAAGGGGGTCGTTCAGCTGCCCCTGCTCAACGGGGCGAAGAACCTCCAGTATCTGGGCCGGTTCATGCAGTGCTGCACGCTCGTGCGCGGGACGACCTTCTACCACACGTTACCGGTGACCCCGGGCGAGTCTCAGGGGACGATGCGTTACAACGTCGCGTCCGTAAAGGACATGTCGTTCCCGGTGCTGCTGCAGACGAAGGCATTCAGCATGATCGTGCCTTCGGACGTCAAGGTTATCTCCGAGCAGGTTAAGCCCGGCGGACAGATTCAAGACCGCGGGATCACGTACAACGTGTACGGCGCGAAGGATCTGGCGATCGGTACCGTTCTCAAGGTTTCTGTGGACGGCCTGGGTCGGAAGTCCATCCCGATTGCGGCGATCGTCCTCTTGGTGCTGGCGGCCCTCGCGGGCGGCGCGGTCGCGTTCTTGAAGTTCCGCCCGCGGCGTCGCAAGACGCCACAGGGTGCGAAGAATCAGGGGGCGAAGAAGGTGCTGCCTCAGAAGGCCGCACCTGTTCCCGAGCGGCGACCGGCGACTGTCGGCATCCGGCAGTCGGCAGGTCGACCGGGAGACTCCCTCCCCAAACCTTCTGTCACCTCGAGTCCCGCGTACGGGGAGACCTCTCTAGGACAAGCGGAGTTGCTTCTCGAGGAGCTTGCGGTGTTGGATCTTGCTTTCGAACGAGGCTTTGTTTCCGATGCGGTGTATCAGCAGTTGCGCGCAGTCCGGAAGGCGGAGCTTGTCGAACTGCGATCGGCCCGCCCGGGAAAGGCCGAAGAGTGAGGAACGGATGCAGCAAACTCGCCGAACTCAATGGCGAGGCTGAGATGAAGGGGAATACGTGAGTTCCGATAACGAGGACGAAGTACGGATTAGGGATGCGGTTCGACAGGTTCGCACGACCCTTGGTCCGTCGGGATCCCGCCGGTTGCTGATTGTCGTCTTGCTGACGGTCGTTCTTGGGGGAGCGGCAATGCTGGCTCTCACCGGAGCGTCGATGTGGTGGACGTCGACGCCGTCGTTCTGTGCTCGTTGTCATCCGATGGAGCCGTTCGTAAATGAGTGGGCGAAATCGTCGCACAAGAGCGTCAACTGCGAGAGGTGTCACACCACGCCCGGTCTGTTTGGGTTCCTTGGCGGAAAGATTGCGGGACTCCAAGTCGTGGCCAACTACGTCAAGGGCGATTTCCGAGACTGGTCGTTCAACGCAGTCGTGTCGAACGCCTCGTGCCTGCAATGTCACGAGGAGATCATGGAGAAGAACATCCATACCGAGGGTGCATCAGCGATTGTCGTCAGCCACAAGAACATCATCGAGTCGGGGGGGAAGTGCAACTTCTGCCACTCCACCGTTGCGCACGGAGATGCCGTCCCTGAGGGGTCACAGACACATCCGACGATGGCTGCCTGCATGAAGTGCCACGATGACAAGACGGCACCGCTGAAGTGTGAACTGTGCCATCCGGGAGAGGGCAGGGAAAAGACGGTTCCGGGTGTCAAGAAGAAGTCGTGAATCCGTGACTCGTTCCCCAGCGGCGAGATCGCTTCGCCTCGCGACCGGCCTGGTCGCGGTGATCGGTCTGTCCGTGGCTGCGGCGCGCATCGTCAGCCCTTCGCATGAGCCGGCGCAGCCGGCGTCGAAGAGCGCGCGCTTCCGCGTCGCGGAGATCAACTCTTTCAGTACCTGCGTTGAATGCCACAAGGACCTTGACCGGTCGATTCGGGCGGGGAAGGCGGGTCCGCTGGTTTTCGAGCACGGCAAGCACTTCGCCAAGGGTGAAGCTGACTGCGTGCTTTGTCACCCTCCGGAGACACATGTTCGGGATACCACGAGCAAGCCGACGATGTACCGGTGCTTCTCGTGTCACGGCGTGTCGAAGGTGGCGCGCGCGCCGGGCGCGTGCAAGACCTGCCATCCGCCTGGGTATCGCGAGCCCCCGAAGACGCACGGTGCCGCAAGCTTCTTGGCCAAGCACGGCGAGGTGCGCGCGCAGGCACCGTCTGTGTGTGCGGGGTGCCACACGGAAGAGCAGTGTGCTGCATGCCACGTGGTCGAGATGCCGCATCCCGAAGGATGGAAGGATCTTGCGCATGCGCGAAGCTTCTTTGACGACGGGGCAAAGACTTGCGACCGATGCCATCCGCGCGGCCGGAGTGCCGTCAGCCGAGATTTTTGCGATACGTGTCATCACAACGAGGGCGACAAGGCCAAGTCCTGGCTGCGGGCACATCCCGACGTCGTCAGTGGCGGCCTCAGCGGCACATGCTTCGCATGTCACGCACAGGCTACGTGCTCAGCGTGTCACTCGACGGGTAAAGAAGATTTCTCAAAGGACGAAGCAAGGATCGCAAAGACGTAGGAGCGAGAATTGCCAAGGAAAGGAAACGCGATGAGCGCGGTTGATGGTGAATCCGGGCAGGGCGCGAGCCGGCTGTCCGCGTTGCGTACGAAGGTTGAACTGTGGGTAGCCGTTGTCTTGATGGCGTTTGGGTTCTTGGGCGGCGTCTTGGTGTCGGGAATGGACTCTGGGCCGGCGCAGCAGGGACCCCCCTCCGGAACGCAGCAGCAGTTTCCTCAGGAGGGTTTTCAGGTCGCGCCGCCGCTGACTGAGGAACAGCTGAGTGGAGAGATGCCGGCGGGGCACGTGCCGGTGGATAGTGGGGCGTCGAAAGCTCCGTCGGAAGCCGGGTCTCCGGCTCCTTAGAGACATGGGAGCCTTTCACGGTCTTCTCGGGATAGCGGTCGTCGGGTTGAACCTGACGGTTGGAGTGCTCGGCTTCCGGACCAAAACGGATCGTGATCGGTTCTGGAGCCTCGCGGGTTTTGCGCATGGCGCGCTGGCGCTTCAGGTGGTGACGGGGTTCTTCCTTATCACCTCAACCATTGGGGACAAGTTGGGCCCGGCGCACACGTTTGCACCTGCCGTGGCCTTGGCGGGCGTCCTGGCGGCCCGGAACGTGAAGGGCGACGGTCGCGTCCGCGCGGTGGCGGCGGCTTCACTCATCGTCGTAGCGATTGCCGTGTGGGCCTTCGTCACCGGATTCGCTTCGGCGGCGTCACAGTAGGGATTCCGCGTGCTAGGTTCGAATGCCTGCGGCCTTGAGGGTGTCGGCGAGCGCGGCGACTGCGTTCGACTTGTCTGAGGCGACCCACCAGACCGTCAGGCCGCTCGCGAAGAAGTAGTGCGCTTGGCGCGCGTCGGCCGTCGCCCAGACTTCGTCCTCACCCGGCACTTTCCACGGGGTTTCGAACGGAGTCTTCGATTGCGTCATTCCCTTGACCATTTGGTCGCGCATGGTGCGCGCGGCCGAGGCGCTGCCGACTGAGGCGATCCACAGGGTGGCTCCGTCCTTCGACGCGCCGTACGTCGCTACGATGGCGCCGGTGATCTCGAGGTTCTTTCCGTGCATGCGCCCGACCTGCTGAAGGGCGTCTTCTCCTGTTGACAGGTCCGCTAGGGACTGACCCGCCAGGGTTCTCGGCAGCGCTTGCATGAGCGCTTCGCTGGGATCCGAGTGCCCGGTGTGGGGGTTCGTTGACGCCGTGGTCTTTCCGGTGAGCAGGAAGACGGCGCCGCCGAGGGCGGCGAGTGCCGTCGCGACAAGCAGGACTGAGGCGATGGATTTGCCCGCAGGATTAGCCTGCTCCTTGCCGCCTCGGCGTGCGATCTTGCGGCCGATCCACATGACGAAGAGCAGCAGGGGCGCCGCTCCAATCAGCAGGACGGCGAACAACAGAAAGGCGGTTACCCTGTCCACTTCCATGTCGACCGCCTACAGTTCGTTGAGTAGGGACGTCACGAGGCGATCCAGCGTTTGCGGGTCGATCGGTCCGATGTACTTGGCTTTGATGAGGCCGTCGCGTCCGATGAAGAAGGTCTCGGGGAGCCCCACTACGCCGTACTTGCGCTGTACGGCGCTGCTGGGGTCCAGCACGCTCGGGTATTCAATCCCGTATTCCTGCTCAAACTTCGTGCCCCACTTCAGCGAATCGCGAACGTTCACGCCGAGGAACTGCACGCCCTTGGTTTCCCACTGCTGCCACCCCTTCGCCAGCACGGGAGCTTCGTCGGCGCAGGGTCCACACCACGACGCCCAGAAGTTAAGCACGACCGGCGTGCCCTTGAAGTCCGACAGGGACACGTCACGGTCCTCATGCATCATGCGTAGCGTGAACGGAGGTGGCTTCGACCCGGAGGGTTCCTCGCCGAGAGGCCGGTTCGCCATCTGAGCCTTCACCGAGATCGCGCCGATGGCGATAACTGCCAGCGAAACGAGTCCTGCGATGAGGATGCCCTTGGCACGGGACTTCCGGACGACCTCCAACTCGGAGATCGGCGGTTCCGCGGCGTCGGGTGCGGATGTTGTTGTGGTTGACGATTCGTCGTTGTCTGTGGGCACTGTCCCTCCACGCGCGTTGGGCGGCGTGTATCTCTAGTTGGTCACGATCGTTAAACGAGTGCTAGGGGCGTTGGACTCCCGCACAGCGGGACTTTTCGCCTCGACACGCGAAGGAGTTCCGTTTTCGGTCGGAGAATGATGAAGGTGCACAATGCCACATGTTTTTGCCTTCGCGGGGAACTTGTTGTAGACAGCGTGCAGTCGTCAAGGAGCCTGCCATCAACCACCATCGAAGCAGGGGTTCCGTGGGCCTGATCCGTGGGCATGTCGTCGTCGTATCGACGCACGCAACGGTGATGCCCATTGCTTCGCGAGCGGACGGCCCCCCAGGTGTCGGGGTGGGCGCGAGAGGATCGGGTGACTGACCGTGCAGCATTCAGCACAGCCGCGATTGCGAAGCCTCCTCGTTGCAGTGACTGTGGCGGCCCTCGGGATCGCCGTGGCGGGACCGGCCCAGGCTGAGGCTTCGAAGTTCTCCTCATTTGGTGCGACGTCGGAGGCTGCCGGTATCGCCTTCAAGGTTGTGTACTCCGGGTTCGCCTCTATGTTCCCAATCGTTGACGCGAGCGTGGCTCACATCTCGGGGTCATTGGACTCGCGGCCGAACGCGCGCGGGTACTCGTCGGCCGTTGATCCGGGTCAGGCCATACAGTCGCTTTCTGCGCTGGGCGTCCCTGTTCCGGCGTATCCGTTTAATGCTCGCGCGGAGTTCCCCGGCGCGACGCCGCGCGCGCGCACGAGCGTGACCGAGCAAGCGATCGGTCCGGGGATGGCTCGGATGATCGTGAGCGACGTTGTTGCGGCCGAGGGACCGCGCCTGCAGTCATCCGGCATTGCCGGCTCGTTCGACGCCGAGGGTGTTCTCTCAACCGGCACTGTGATTTCCTACACGACGATGGATGCCGCGGGGGAGTCGGTCAGTGCCGTCACCGACGTCGTGGTGAGCGACGTCGTCATCGGCGGAGCCCTTCGCATCGGGTCGGTGCACACGACGGTGCGGGCGACCGCGGGGGGGACCGCCGGTAGTGCTGGGGGGGTTCCTCACATCGAGTTCGCCAACGTGACGTTTGCGGGTCAGGCGGCCACGATCGACGAAAAAGGGGTCCATCTTGCCGGTCAGGCCCTTCCCGGTGTCGGGGCCGGGTCCGCGACCGACCCGCTTAAGGCTGCGGGGATTTCGGCGTCTCTCGGGGGAGTGACCTCGACGGCGCTCCCCGACGGAACAGCGGCCGTGGCTCGGGCCGAGGGGTTGATTGCCAAGGTGCAAGCACCCGACGGCAGCGTTGTGGAGTTCCGAATCGGTTCCGCGGTGGCGACGGCAGGGGCCGTGCCGGCCGTTGTGGGTGCGCCCGTCTCTCTGCCGGAGGAGCCGCAGTACTCATCCGTTCCATTCGAGCCCGTCGTTTTCCCGACGCCGGTCCAGACCTTCGTCGAGCCGCCGCCGCCCGGTGTGGAAGTCCACAGCGTGGCCGCGCGTCCGATCGAGCTGCCCGGACACCTTGTGGGTGCGGTTGCGGCTGCGCAGCTCGGGTTCTGGGCGATTGTCGGTTTGCTGGGTTGGTGGTCGCGCCCACGCACCCAGGGTGTGGGACGCGAGTGGTTCTTCGACAGTATCGATCGAGTGCAGGCAGTAGATCACACATGAGCAGACGTTCTCCTCGCCTCAGTTTCCGCGACAAGGTTTTCTTCGGGGCTCTTGCCTTTTCTCTCCTCGTCAATGTGTGGGCAGTGGATTCTCTGCGGACCGAGGTCGCGGCTCTGCGACAAGCGCAGCGTTCCGGGTCTGTGGGACAGGTGCCGATCGGCGGCGACGATTTGCAGCCGTTGGAGTCAACAGGCGCCGACCCGGCCGCAGGGCCGACCTCGCCGGGGGCGACGGGGGTTCGAGCTGCCGACGTTCCTGCCGCCACGGATCGGACCGGAGTGTCGAAGGGAACGATCAAGATCGGCGCGGTGATTACTCAGAGCGGGCTCGCCGACCAAACGCCGATTCTGCGCGGCTTGTCCGCGTGGATTCAGCATGTCAACGCGGCCGGAGGCGTCAACGGGCGCAAGATCGAGTTGATCGTTGAGGACGACGGGACCGACACCAGTCGCGGAAGCGCGGCGCTGCGCAAGTTGGTCGAGAATGACAAGATCTTCGCCCTGGTGTCTGAGTGCGCACCGCTGACCGACGCGCAGAACGTCGAGTATCTGCGCAAGAAGGGTGTCCCGGTCATCGGCAGTTGCGTTCTGGGTGGGGAGCAGTTCTTCAAGAACCCGTATCAGTTCCCGCTGCGTCTCACGATGGGATCGATGGGGCGGCTGGTCGGCAAGTACGTCGCGCAGGACATGGCCGCGGTAAAGCCGGCCGTCATTCAACTCGATCACGAGTTGCTGATTGAGATGGGCGACGGGGTCGTGGCGCAATGGAAGAAGATGGGCGTCAAGGACTACACGGTGGAGACTGCGCCGGTCGTCAATCCCAACTTCACGCCGACCGTCATCCGAATGCGCGGCGAAGGTGTCGACAACGTTTCTTTGCTGCTGGACACGGCTTCGACGATCCGTTTCCTCCAGGCTGCCAGCCAGCAGGGGTGGAATCCGAAGCTCGTCGGAGTTGTGGGGTACGACGAGGAGGTTATTCGCTACGGCGGCGCCCAGGTCGAGGGGATGATGGTCCCCTTCTACTCTCAGCCGGTGCGTGGCTCCTACCCGATCATGAAGCAGTTCCGAGAGGATATGCAGCGGTACTACCCGGGCGAGCAGCGTCTAGAGTTGGCGAACAACGGCTACCACCCGGCGTGGGTGTTTACCGATGTCCTTGCGAAACTGGGCGACAACGTGACCCGTCGCAGGCTCATCGACGCGATGGACGGTCTTACCAACTACGACGACCACGTCATCCCGCCCTACACCCTTCGTCCCGGGAACCACGAAACCGTGCGTGCGTGCAAGTGGGCGGTCATCAAGGATGCTCGAGCTCAGGTGGTGAGCACCGATTGGTACTACCTGGAGCGTTAGGAACTCGGTCATCTCTGTGCGTGATCATTGTGGATTCGGTCGGTTGAGGCCATGAGGTCGATAGGTCCCGTCCTCATCCTCGGTTTGGCGACCGGGAGCATCTATGCGTTGACGGCGCTGGGTGTGGTCATTGTCTACAAGGCAACCGGTGTGCTGAACTTCGCCCACGGAGCGATGGGGATGGTGGCCGCGTTCCTGTTCAGTTCGCTCACGCGCCAAGCGATCCCTACCCTGCTCGCCGCGCCGGTCGCCCTCGTCTTTTCCGCGGCTCTTGGGGTTGCGGTCGCGTACGGTTTGCGTCCGTTGCGTCGCGCGCCGAGACTTACGCGCGCGATCTTCATGCTCGGGCTTCTCGCCTTATTGCAGAATCTTGCCACAGCGATCTGGGGGATTCGGCCGCGCATTGTTCCGAGTCTGTTCCCGTCCGGTGGCGTCAAGATCATCGGGTTCGTGCTCGGGTATGACCAGGTGGGGATCATCGTCATTACCCTGGGCCTCGTGGGTGGACTCTCGGCCTTCTTCCGGTACACGAAGCTCGGTGTCGGAATCCGCGCGGTCAGCTCGGATCAGGACGCCGCGGCTTTGCAGGGGATCAACGTGACGCGAATCACGGTCGTCGCATGGGTGCTGGGCTCGGTGCTTGCCGGCATCGCGGGGATCCTGATCTCCACCCCGGCCGCGGACGCTTTCTCGCTGACGTTGTTGGTCATCCAAGCGTTTGCCGCCGCGCTCTTGGGGCGCCTGGTTTCGCTGCCTGCCACGTTTGTCGGCGGTATCGTGCTCGGCCTTTTGACTACGGTTCCCGCATCCCTGGAGATTCTCCGTCCGCACGCGCAGGTAATCCCACCGGTTGTTTCCTTTCTGCTTATCGTGGGGATCCTGATGTTGCGTAGTGAGACGAGTCTGATAGCGCGAGGAAACGAGGCATGAGCGAAGCGGAGTTGCGCCGGCGAATTCGCTTGGGCGCGTGGGGGGCTGCGGGGTTTCTCGCGATCGTGCTGCCTTTTGTTCTCCCGGCGTATTGGTCCTTCGTGCTGGTGTCGGCCGTTACTACATCCATTGTGGCGCTGTCGATCGTGGTTCTTACCGGGCTTGTCGGGCAGATCTCTTTGTGTCAGGCGACGTTTGTTGGATTCGGTGCGTATGCGTCGGCGAGATTGACCGGTGACGCGAACGTGCCGTTCCTCATCGCGCTTCCTTTGTCGGGCCTTGCGGCCGTTCCGATCGGGTTGCTCGCGGGCGTGCCGGCGCTGCGGTTGCGGGGGTTGTACCTAGCGATTGCGACGCTGGGGTTCGGCGCGGCGGTGCAGGCGACGATATTCGGCAACAGCACGATTACCGGAGGTATCTCGGGAGTGTCCTTCGAGCGTCCGAAGATGTTCGGGCTGGACTTTGCCGGTGACCGGAGCTTCTATTTCCTTGCTCTGGCGGTGCTTGTACTCCTGATCGTCTTCACCGTGAACGTGCGCCGGGGCAAGACCGGACGGGCGTTCGCGGCGATTCGCGATGGCGAGGTCGCGGCGGCAGCGAGTGGGGTGTCGCTCGCCCGCTACAAGATGATGGCCTTTGCGCTCAGCGCGTTCTTCGCGGGCGTCGGGGGGGCGTTGTTTGGCCATGCGACGCTGTCTGTCAACAGTTCGTCTTTTGACGTATTCCAGTCGATCACGTTCGTGACCATCACGATTATTGCCGGCGTCGGCTCGGTGGCCGGGGCGCTCCTGGCCGGAATGCTCCTGAACATCATGCCGAAGGCGCTCAGTGGGATCTTGCCGGGCAACATTCTGCTGGTGATTCTGTCGACCCTGTTGCTCGTTCAGCTTGCCGTCGCTCCGGAAGGGATTGTCGGCCAGATGCGACAGCAGGAAGATGCCGTCGTGCGTTGGATCCTGCGGCGCCGCGGAGCGCCGGATGCGCCGGCGCCGGTGCTCGAGGGACGCTGAGCATGTCGATCCTGCGTGCCGTTGGACTGGAGATCAACTTCCGAGGGTTGCGCGCGCTCGATGCGGTTGCATTGGAGGTGCACGAGCAAGAGACCGTCGGCCTGATAGGACCCAACGGCGCCGGAAAGACCACCTGTTTCAACTGCATTACCGGATTGCTGACGCCGGATGCGGGGACCGTGCTGCTCGGCGACGCCGACGTCACGGAACTGCCTCCCCACGAACGGGCCCGGCTCGGCATGGCCCGTACGTTCCAGACAGTGCAGTTGTTCGCGGGGTTGACTGTCGAGGAGAACGTCCTCGTCGGCACTCACGCGCGCACTCGGCATGGACTTGTCGCCGATGGACTGCTGCTGCCGTCGAGTCGGAACGAGGAACGTTCAACGCGCGCGGAAGTTCGCAGGATTCTGGAGTTCCTTGATCTATGGAGGTACCGGGAGTTGCCGGCGAAGTCGCTGGCGTTGGGAGAGCAGCGGACGGTGGAGTTGGCGCGCGCGCTCGCGTCGCAGCCGCGCCTGCTCCTGCTCGATGAACCTCTGGCCGGTGTGTCGCGCTCCGCGAAGCAGGGCGTAATGGATTTGCTCGGTCAGATCCGTCGTGAGTTCAATGTGGCCCTGCTCGTGATCGAGCACGACATGAAACTCGTGATGGGAATCTCGGACTTCGTTTACGTCTTGAACGCTGGGAAACTTCTTGCGAAGGGCAGTCCGCAGGAAGTGCGTAACAACCCCGAGGTCATCACCGCGTATCTCGGCGCGAGCGAGGAGGAGCCGGTTGCTCTCGGTTCGTGACCTGCGCGCGGGCTACGGCGCGATCGAGGTGCTTCACGGCATCGACTTAGACGTTGCTGAAGGGGAGATCGTCGCGGTTCTCGGGCCCAACGGCGCCGGCAAGACTACGACGTTGCGCGCGATCGTTGGTGCGCTCCGGCCCTCCGGGGGCACGGTCGTGTTCGCCGGCTCGGATGTCACCGGACGCCTGCCGGATCGATGCGCGCGCCTGGGAATGGCGTTGGTTCCTGAAGGCCGGGGAATGTTCGCGGACCTGACTGTTCGCGAGAACCTAGAGATGGGTTGCTGGACGGTCGAAGACGGATCGATGGATCGGCGGATCGATGAGATCACCGAGATCTTCCCCATCCTGAGGGAGCGATCCGATCAGCGGTCGGGGACCCTGTCGGGAGGGGAGCAGCAACAACTTGCCATCGCCAGAGCGTTGGTCGCCAAGCCCAAGCTCTTGCTGATCGACGAGATGTCCCAAGGCTTGGCGCCGATCATCATCCAGCAGTTGTTCCGTACGTTGCACGATGTTCGAGCGATGGGGACGACCATCCTTCTGGTCGAGCAGCAGGTTACGGAAGCGCTCGCGTTGTCGGATCGCGCCTACGTCCTCGAGAGTGGGGAGATCGTTGCGAGTGGGAACTCGGCCGAGCTGCTGTCCAGTTCGGAGGTGATCCAAGCCTCCTACCTTGGAGGGGACGCCGAAGCGGGCGACGACGCCGCGGAGCCGGCGGCGACGCGAGTCGTCGAGCAGCGGCCGGCGACTTTGGAGAAAGTGCTCGTCCCTCTGACGCCCGAAGAGAAGCGCAGGATTCAGGCGGTGGCCGAGGTGAGCGGATACTCGGTCGGCGAGTTGTTGGTGATGGCCTTCCGGGACTGGAAGCGCAAAGCTCCACCGCGACGAACAGGGGACGCGCTGCCGCCGGTTCCGGCGCTGGTCGTTCAGCCGGAAACCGGAAAGCGCGCGCTGCCGCGCAAGGTAGTTGCAGGCCTGACTATCGCGGCGCTGTTGCTGTCGGGGTTCGCGGCTTACGGGTGGTGGACTCGGCGCGGAGGCCCTGCGTTCTCGAAGGGTGGTCAGTTCGGCGTTGTTCAGGACTCGACCGTTCCCGGCAACTCGAAGGGTTCAGTCGCGGCTCCCAGTGGATCTCCAGCCCCGGGGGAATCGCAGGCTGCCGCGCCTGTGAGATCGGCGGCGTCGGGGAGTCCTGCCCCGGCCGTCGTCGGCGGGTTGACCATACCCCCGCAAGGCGTGTGGAAGTACGCTGCACAGGGCCACGACAAGGTGTCGTTCGGTGCGTTTTCGGCGTGCGAATGGGACATCAATGATCCGGTGAGTGTCGTCTCGCGCCGGTTGGATTCTGCCCATCCAAATGACATGGTGTTTGACTGGACGTTCTCCGGTAGTCGCCAGGAGCGCCACATCTACTCATTTCGTTCGGACGGTGTCTACCTGACCGATTCGGCGGCGTCGGTGACGTGCATGGGAGTTCGCCAGAACTCCGAGGATACGATGTCGCCTCCTTCGCTCCGCGTGAAGGCCCCGTTGAAGGTGGGCCAGACGTGGAAGGTTGTTTCCAAAGCGAGCAGTCGAACGGACACACTCACCGCCTCCGTCAGGCGTAAGGAGACGCTCTCATTGCCTGCGGGGAAGTTCGAGACCTACGTTGTCGAGTACAACATCAAGTTCTCGGGGGACCAGACGGGCAGCGTCCATTCGACGCGCTGGATTGCGCCGTCACTTGGAACGTGGGTCAAGGAGATCAATCACACGGAGGCGCAGTCGAGCAGCGCAACATACGTCTCCGACTACACCCTGCAGTTAACCTCGCATCCCTAACGGCGGAGGGATCGCCGATGGATACGGTGTGCGCGCTCGACCTCGGGACGGGGAGCGTTCGGGCGTGCCTGGTTTCGACCGACGGTTTGATCGTCGCGCGCCGAGGAGTACGAATTCGCGCGCGCGCGGCCGAGGGTGTTGCCGCGGGTCTGGAGTACGAACCCGGCGAACTTCGTGACGCTATCGCCGCCGCGATCTCGGCGGCAAGAACCGACGCTCCGGCGGGAATGAGGATCGCGGCGATGACCGCCGCCGCAATGCGTCCGTCTTGTGCCTTGCTCGACGCCGCCGGCGCGGCTTTGTATCTGGGGCCGAACCGGGATGCGCGCGGGGTTGGCGAAGCCGTCGAGTTGTTGCGCCGGGACCGTGACCTCATTCATGCGGTGACGGGTCAGCTCCCTCCGATCTTGTCGTGGTCGGCAAGGTTGCGTTGGTTCGCCGCGAATCAGCCCGAGGTGCTCGCGGCAGCTTCCGTCGCCACCAGCATCGAGGGTTGGATGCTGTCGCTGTTTGGAGTGGAGCCGGCGATGGACTTTTCGTCGGCGTCGGCGAACGGACTGTTCGACATCGCGGCCGGGGGATGGTCGGATCAGATGCTGTCCTTGGTGAGCTTTCCTTCGGATCGGCTCGCTCGTGTTCTCGCCGCAGGTACCGTCCTGGGCCCAGCCCACGGTGAGTTCGCGCGCGAACTGGGTTTGGAGGGAGTCCCAGTCTGTGCCGGCGCTGGGGATACTCACGCGGCCCTCGCCGGGAGCGGGGCCTGGCGGGAGGGCGAGACGGCGATCATCGCGGGAACGTCGATGCCGGTTGCCAGGGTCGTGGCGAATCCGGGTCCGCGCTCTGCGAGGCTGTGGTCGAGTCGTCACCTGCGACCGGGCTTCGGGGTCGTCGAGTCGAATACCGGTGAGTCGGGTTTCGTCTGGGAGTGGCTGGCGGAGACCCTCGGGGTCGAAGTTTTCGAACTCGATGATCTGGCGCGCGCCGCACAGCCGACAGCGGTGATCGCTCATCTGGGGACTGTTCCGCAGGACTTCGCCGACATGCCGTTGCTGCACAGTGGAGGCTTCGTCTTCGGACTGCCGCCGGGGATGTTCGGCGCGGGGCGTGCCGGACTGGCGCGCGCGGGAATCGAAGCCGCGGCGTGGGCTGCCGCCGAAGCGCTTTCGTGGGTCGATGCTGAGACGGTCGGAATCGGGCCTGTTCGTGTATGTGGCGGAATGACCCAGTCTGAGTTGTGGCTCGAGACCCTGGCCGCCGCGCTCGGTCGGCCGATCCTGGTCGTCGCCGAGGATTCCGCTGCGATCGGGGTCGCGGCGTGCGCCGCTGAAGGGTCGGGATTGGTTGCGGACGCGGGGAGCGTGCTGGACGCCGCCGCGCGCCGCGGACGCGAGGTTCACCCGGACGACGCGCTCGTCGCAGCGATGAGCGCGGGATTGCCGCGGTGGCAAGAGATTGTTGCGAATTTGGGGCGGGGCGCCATGAGGATCTCGGCCCTTTTGGGCTCTTAGGCGTAACGGCCGCCAAACAGATCGCGACCCGGCATAGGCTGTTTGCGCCTCTTGACGCCCCCGGCGTGATGCCGAAGCATTCCTTAGGGAATGATTGCTATGTCGCGAATTGCACGGGAGCCGGCGACGGATACGTTCGGCGACGGCACGAAGGGCTCGACAAGGTGAGGCGCGCGCGCGTTGTCGTGGTCATCGTGCTGGTTCTTGTCGCGATCGCTTTGGTGTCGGGACGTGAAGCAGCCGATGTAGGTCCGGCTGCGAACTCCGTAGGGACGCACGCGCCGGAGCGAGTATCCTGGGTCCATGCCCCTCTATGACTACGAGTGTCGCTCCTGTGGGTCCCGTTTCGAGTTGCTGATCAGCGCCGCGCGTGCCGATGACGTCGCCTGTGAAGGGTGCGGGGCAACCGAAGTCCGGCGCCTGCTTCCGGTTATCGCCGGTCTCGGAGGCCGGGCTGAGGCTCCATCGACTCCGTGTGGCGGCAGCCCGTGCGGGCAAGCCTGTCCGGTCTGACGGCCGTCTCCACGCAAGCGAAACCGCCCGGGTTGCAGATGCCCCGGGCGATTCCGTTGCGCGCGTCAGGCTGCTCGGGTCTCACGCCTCGGTAGCGCCGGCGCGATTTCGCGGCGCCGGCCGATTGCCCATCCACTCGCCAGCATCGTCACGACTCCGCCCGCGATCGCCGTCCACACGATGGGGACCAACTGTGTGGACTTGATCTTGTCGTAGTTCGCCAACTGGGTGTCGAAGGTGCCGACCGTGCTCTGGAATCGGGCTGAGGACGCAGGCAGGTTCCCGAGTGCTCCGGCCAGTGCGGGGAAGTTCCCTCCGAGGAACGCCTGCAACTGAACCGAATCAATCCTGAGTTGCTGCTCCAGGAACGGGAAGACCCGGGTCTGCATGTCGGTCGCCATCGCTTGCACGATGCCGAGTGATTGCCGCGCTCCGGCCACCAGTTCGGCCGTGTATACGGGTCGGAGGTGGTCGTTCATCGTGTCGGCCGCTTGAGCCTTCGATGGTAGTGACATCGCCAACGGCACGACCACGACGATGGAACCCAGAACGAGTGCAGCCATGACCGCATTGCGGAACGTGAACATCGCCAGCCCGACGCCCACGGTCACGATGCCGACGAAGAGCAGGCTCCACGGGACGGTTGTGGCCGGAAGCGAGGAGGTCGGAATGGCGTCCGCCCGCTCGAAGCGACCCTGTTCGGCGGTCAGGAGCCCGGTCACGCCGTTGAACTGGACAGTGATCTGGGGGATCGCTGCGACGCCGGTGGCCGAGTCGGGGAACTGCTGCCCGAGCAAGGTCGAGAACTCCTCCGGAGTCGTGTTTAGCCGGTCGGCGAGCGCGGGAACGACCTTGGTCCCGAACTCGGTCCCGGCTGCGGCGAGGCCCGTGACGTCCCGCTGTAGCGCCTGCAGATCTTGCGTTTGCATCACGGGACGAAACCCGTCGGTCATCTTCTCGAATGCCGGCCCAACGGTGAACAAGTTGGAGGCAAACGTCAAGACGATGAAGACCAGCCCGACGAGCACGACGATCGATGCGCTGATTCGCCGCGTCATATCCGGCTCCTTCCTGCGGACCCGGATCCAGGGTCGTCCGGGCTCGCGATGAGCCCACCGACTACCGATGAGACACTTGCATCGTCTCATTGTCTGAGGGCTTCTTGACAGGGCTCGTCGGCCCATTCGCCCATAGCTAGGAGGGGCTGCGCGCGGAGCCCTTCGTGACCACCCCCGGTTGTAGGTCATCGGATGGACGCAGGGTGACGGCCGGGGGCACTGGGTGCGAGAGGGCTTTGTGAGCACGCGGTCAGAAGAGCGAGAAGGATTGCGGACGACAACACGCGCGAGAAGCGACGCGCGCGTGCGCGCGCAAGGCGGCGACCGGTGTCAAGGGTCCGGTTCGTCCCTCTCGCGCTCATCAGGCGTGCCGTTCGCGACCACTCAATGGGGGTTGTCCTTGTTCGACCGCTGTTGCGTGTGGCTCGGATGATGCTAAACGAGCCTCCGGCCCTTTCGGTGAGGCGGGTGCAACACGTCATTGACTCGCGTGTGTTCAGCCCTCGAGCGCGCGCGCGATCCACGCGATTACCGCGTCGGGATCGCGTTCCAGGTGTGCTGCGGTGACGCGCAGGATTCGCCATCCGAGCGCTTCGATGGCGTTGCCGCGCGCGCGCTCGTCGTCGAAGGTCGCGCGCGTGTCGTGGTGCCTGAATCCGTCGACCTCGATTGCGACGCGTTGATCGGGATAGGCGAAGTCGAGCCGAGCGATGAACCGGCCGGCATCGGTGACGACGTATTGCAGCATCGGCAGCGGCAGTCTCCGCGAGCGGATCAACTGGAGGACGCTCGTCTCAACGGGACTCTCGGTTACCCCGCGCGCGGCGCGCTCGTCGACGAGTCGTTGAAGCCTGCGCGCGCCGCGATGTCGTTTGCGCTGGGGATCTGCGAGCCATCGCTCGAGAAACGCTATCGACACCAACCGACGCCGCAGCGCGTCGTCCAGGCATTGCTCGAGCACGTCGGCCGACTCGATTGTTGCCAGATCGAGCAAGGTGCGAGCGGGTTTCGTGACGGGGATCCCGTCGATCGTAGTCAGATCCTCTGGTGGGCTTGGATCCTCGGGGATGTGGATCACGATCCGGGGGTTGCCCGAGCGGTTGCGGTGCTTCGTCACCGTTACCTCCAATCGCCGAGTCTTGATGTCGGTCATGCCGCACAGCGTCGCTGCCGCTCGGAAAGACAGCGTGGCGCCAGGCCCGAGATGCAGACAGGCAGCCATCGCCTGCCGTCGCCAGCTCGGTGGGGCGCCCGCGACGAGGTAGGTGCTGGGGAGAACTCGTTGCCACCGTCCGGCCTGCAGCCGCCATCGGATCATTCCGGGCGTCGCCCCGGTCTTGAGAGCTTGCGCGCGCGTTAGCAGGCCGTGCTGGTTGGCGGCGACGCGCGCGACGGCTCCGTCGACGGACTTCTCCGTACGTTTTGGGTCGTATGACGCCCTCATTCATACGGGGATACCACGTCGCCGAGGTTCATCGGCCTCGGCGCGACCGGATCGAGGTGAACTTCCCGAAGATGATGGGTGCCCCCGGCAGGACTCGAACCTGCGCCACCGGCTCCGGAGGCCGGTGCTCTATCCTCTGAGCTACGGGGGCGAGAGTCCGCATCGTACCATCCGCGCAGCGGCGCGAATCGGACGGGCGCGCGCCGGGTAGCATAGGTGGCAGCGCGAGGAGGGTGATCGGACTGGCACGGGTGCTTGTGGTCGATGACGACCGAGTGATTCAGCAGTTGCTCGAGGTGAACCTTGAGTTGGAGGGCTACGACGTCGCCAAGGCGGGTGACGGCGAGGAGGCCCTTGAAGCCGTTCGTGTCTTCCGGCCGGATCTGATCCTGTTGGACGTCATGATGCCGAAGATCGACGGACGCGAGGTCTGTCGCAGGCTCAAGGCGGACCCCGAAACGGCGCGCATCCCGATCATCTTCTTGTCCGCCAGGGCCCAGGAATTCGATGTCGCGAGCGGGATCGAATTGGGGGCGTCGGCGTACGTCACCAAACCGTTCGACCCGGTGGATCTGCTGGACACGGTTGAGCGGTTGCTGGCCGGACAGCCGGCACGGCCTCCTCGGGGGAGCTGAGCGCGGTGGTTCAGTATCAGCTTGCCGCGCTCTTGCGACGCGCGATCGAGCACGCCCAAGAGGTCGGCTCCCTTCCCGAGTTCGAGGTGCCGGCGTTTGAGATGGAGCGTCCCGCGCGCAAGGAGCACGGGGACTGGTCGAGTGGAATCGCACTGGTGGTGGCGAGGCAGGCCGGCAGAAAGCCTCGGGACATCGCCGATGCGATCGTCGCGGCCGCGGAGGTAATCGAGCACGACAGCCGGGAGCACGTCGCGAAGTTCGAGGTTGCCGGTCCCGGCTTCATCAACATCACTTTGACGCATGCTTGGCTGACCGACATCGTCCGGGAGGTCGAGTCGGCCGGACCCGACTGGGGGCGCTCGAAGTTGCCGGCTTCCGAGCGAATCCAGGTTGAGTTCGTGTCGGCGAACCCAACCGGGCCTCTGCACTTGGGACATGGACGGTGGGCGGCCGTCGGTGACACCCTCGCGCGACTGCTGGAGTGGACCGGCCAGGATGTCAAGCGTGAGTTCTACGTCAACGACTTCGGCCGGCAGATTGACCTGTTCGCCGCATCCATCGCCGTTCGCTACCTCGAGCGCTTCGGGCGCGATGCCGGGCCGATTCCGGAGGGAGGGTATCGGGGCGCGTACGTCGGCGAGTTGGCGGCGGAGATTGCCGCCGAGGTTGGGGATCGGTACGTCGAGGCTCCCGAGTCCGATCGTTTGGCGTTCTTCCGCGAGCAGGGATACCGACGGATGCTCGCGCATCAAAGGGCCACGCTGGAGCGCTTCGGCGTCGTGTTCGATGTCTGGTTCAGTGAGACGACCCTGCACGACGAGGGCGCGGTTCAGCGCATCATCGAGGTGCTGAATGAACTCGGGCACGTCTACGAGCAGGACGGCGCGCGCTGGTTGCGCACGACCGATTTTGGGGATGATAAGGATCGAGTGCTGGTGCGGTCTGAGGCGTTCGGAGGGATTCCGACCTACGTTGCGCCGGATATTGCGTACTTCCTGGACAAGCTCCGTCGCGGGTTTCAACGGATGATCTACCTGCTCGGCGCCGATCACCATGGGTTCGCGCGCCGGATGTGCGCGAGCATTTCCGCGCTGGGCGAGGATCCCGAGCACTGCGAGTTCATGCTGGGCCAGTTCGTGCATCTCACGCGCGCCGGTGAGTCCGTCAAGATGTCCAAGCGCACGGGAGAAGCGGTGACCTTCGACGAGTTGTTGGAGGAGGTCGGTGTCGATGCCGCGCGATACTTGCTCGTGCGCACGAGCATCGACCAGACGATCAACTTCGACCTCGATCTTGCCGTCAGCCAGACGCAAGAGAACCCGGTCTACTACGTGCAGTACGCACACGCGCGCATCTGCTCGATCATGCGTCACGCCGCAGACCAAGGCGTTCAGACGGAACCGGTCGATGGAGTGGCGCTGGAGGAGCTGCAGCACGAGAGCGAGCTGGACTTGCTGCGCAAGATCGCCGAGCTGCCAGAAGCCGTGCAGGTGGCCGCGCGCTTGCGCGCGCCGCACCGGATGACCCGCTTTGCCGAGGAACTCGCGGCGCTGTTCCACGGGTTCTATCGCGACTGCCGCGTGGTGACCGAGGACGCCGCCCTCACGCAGGCGCGGCTGCATCTGGCGCGCGCCACGCAGATCTCGCTTCACAACGTTCTCGCGCTGCTCGGCGTCTCGGCGCCGGAGTCGATGTAACCGGAGGTTTCCCGACATGCCGCACACGCTTCGCGACGTCTTGCCGGCCAGCGCGCGCCTTCGCCCCGACGGCCACCTCGAGATCGGCGGATGCGACACGGTCGATCTGGCCGAGGAGTTTGGGACGCCGCTGTTCGTCATGTGCGAACAGACCTTTCGGGAGCGCGCGCGCGCCTACCTCGAGGCCTATCCCGATGCCGACGTTTACTACGCGGGAAAGGCATTCTTGTGCGTCGCGATGGCGCGCATGGTCGCCGAGGAAGGACTTGGTCTGGACGTTTCGTCCGGCGGTGAGTTGCACACCGCGCTTGCGGCCGAGTTCCCGCCGGATCGGATCGTGTTCCACGGCAACAACAAGCGCGACGACGAGCTGGCGATGGCGATCGACAAGGGCGTCGGCCGGATCGTGGCGGATTCGTTGGAGGAGCTGGAGCGGATCAACGGCCTGGCGGCGGAGGCCGGCGCGCGCGCGTGTGTGCTGCTGCGGGTGACTCCGGGCGTAGAGGCGCACACGCACGAGTACATCCAGACCGGCCAGGAGGATTCGAAGTTCGGGATGTCCATCGAAGGCGGCGCTGCGCTGGAGGCGGTGAAGCTGTCGCGCGACCTGGCGAACATCGACGTTGCCGGCTTCCACGCCCACATCGGAAGCAACATTACGGGCGTCGAGGCTTTTCTAAAGACGATCGAGATCCTCGTTGAGTTCTGCGCGGCCGCGCGCGAGCAGGCCGGTTACGTCGTGCGGGAGTTGAACCTGGGCGGCGGATTGGGGATCGCCTACACGCGGGGAGATTTCGCGGCGCGCGTGGACCACTTCGCTGCGGAGGCGCGCGCCAAGTTGGAGGAAGAGGTGACCCGCCACGGCCTGCCCGTGCCGCGCTTGGCTGTTGAGCCCGGCCGGTGGTTGGTGGCGAACTCCACCCTGACGCTGTACCGGGTCGGCGTGGTCAAGGACATTCCGGGGGTGCGCACCTACGTCGCGGTGGACGGTGGGATGAGCGACAACATCCGGCCCGCGCTATACGGCGCGCGCTACGAAGCCCTTCTTGCGAACCGGGCCGACGCACCGGCCGAGCGCGCGGTCACGATCGCAGGTTCGCACTGCGAGCAGGGCGACGTGCTCATTCGTGATATCCCACTTCCGGCCGGAGTGAAGCGCGGAGACTTGCTTGCGATTCTCGCGACCGGGGCGTACGGGTACTCGATGGCATCGAACTACAATCGGTTCCCGCGTCCGGCCGTGATCGCCGTACGCGACGGCAAAGCCCGCACGTTGATCCGTCGCGAGACATACGAAGATCTCGTCGCGCGGGACGTGTAGCAGGTTCGTGGAATCGAACTGGATTGAGGCCGGCGGACGGGTCTACTGCTTGCGGTACCCGGGCCCGCCCGACGCAACGCCGTTCGTCTTGGTGCACGGACTCGGCGGCTCCCACGCCAACTGGTTGCCGATCGTTCCCGGCCTCGCCCGACACGGGACCGTGTACGCGATCGACTTGGCCGGGTTCGGTCGCACGCCGCCGGAAGGGCGTAGCGCGTCCGTCGAGGCCAACGTGGCTTTGCTCAACCGGGTCCTTGCCGTGCTCGGTCGGCCGGTGGTGCTCATCGGGAATTCGATGGGCGGCGCGATCTCGATCCTTCAGGCTGCGGCTCACCCGGATTCGGTGGCAGGGCTGGTACTTGTTGATCCCGCGTTGCCGCCGCGGTATTCGCACGTGTTCGATCGCGCCGGCGCGCAGTTCCTCGCCGCGTTTGCGATCCCTGCCGCCGGGATTCCGATGGCGCAGCGTCGCTTGCGCAAGGTTGGTCCGGAGCGCGTCGCGATGAAGGGGCTGAAGATGTGCACAGTGGACTACCGGCGCGTCGATCCCGCGGTGGTCGCCGAGCAGATCGCGATCATGCGCGAACGGATGGACCAACCGTGGACCACGCCTGCGTTCTTGGAAGCATCGCGAAGTCTCGTTCGTCTGCTCGCGCGGCGCCGCGAGTTCCTGCGCACGGTGCGCGCCGTCGTTGCGCCGACGCTGATGCTTATGGGTCGCCAAGATCGCTTGGTTCCGCTTGCGGCGGCCGAGGCGGTGGCGCGCGTTCGCGCGGACTGGGACTTCGTCGTGTTCGACGACGTCGGTCACGTCCCGCAACTCGAAGCCCCCCGGCATACGCTCGCCGCGATCGAGCGCTGGCTGGGCACCTCGCAGATTCGCTAGGCGCGCGCCGCTTTCTTCAGCTCTTCCAGGGATTCCTGCAAGCCGCGCGCCAGGACGTCGATGTCGGGGAGCGTGTCCCAATCGGTGGTGATCCCGAATCCCATGACGTCGCCGAGGCTCGTGCATGCGATCGACAACGCGCATCGCTCGGCGAGCGGCATCATCGGGTACGTCGTCAGGACGCGCGCGCCGTCCAGGTACAGAGGAACCTGCGGTCCCGGAACGTTCGACACGACGAGGTTGATCAGGCGGCTTCGCGAGGCGAGGCGCGCCGCAAGCGCATGTAGCGTCGGCGGCGCCCAGGTGCCGATGTCCATCAGCGCGGAAGCTCCGATGGCCTGATGGGACGACTTCAGGTCTTTGGTGAACTGGACGATTGCCTTCAGTCGGTCGGCGGGAGCCATCGGGCCGACCGGAAGATCCACGAAGATGTTTGAGACGCGGTTGCCCAGGGCCATTCGGTGGCTGTCGTCGCGCGTCGAGACCGGCACCATGGTGCGAAAGGTCGTCGAAGCGTCGGTGGGGATGCCTCGATGAGTCAGGAACTTGTGCAGCGACCCCGCGACGATCGCGAGGACAACGTCGTTGACGGTGCCGCCGAGCGCGTTCTTGACCTCCTTGAAATCGCAGACCGGAGCCTCGGTCATCGCGAAGCGGCGGTTGGGGCCGACTGGACGGTTGAAAGGGCTCTGCGGCGCGTTGCCGGCGGCGACGATCGACGCGACTCCTTCGGCGAGTGCCTGCGCTTGCTTGGCCGCGGCGGCCGGCGCGCGCACCACGGTCTCCAGCGTCTCGATTCCCACGCGAATCGGGTTGGCGATCTGTTCGCGGACGGCCGAGACCAGTAGGTCAAGCGGCAAGGGTTCGGGCTTCGGGGCCCACGGCTGGGCTTCGACGGCCCGCCCCTCAGGGGTGAAGTCGAGCAAGACGGTGGCGATGTCGATGCCGCTCATCCCGTCGATCATCGCGTGATGCACCTTCCACAGCAGCCCAAGGAAACCGTCCAGCAGGCCCTCGATCAAGTACATCTCCCACAGGGATTTCGAGTGGTCCAGGGGTCGTGAACACACCCTCTGCACATAGTCCGCGAGTTCGGCGCGTCCGCCGGGGTGAGGCAGAGCCGCGCGCCGCAGGTGGAATCCGAGGTCGAATTCGGGGTCATCGACCCAGACCGGGCGCGCGATGCCGAACGGGACGGGCACGATCTTTTGGCGAAAGCGGGGAACCAGGTGGATCCGATCCCGGACGACCTGCTCGATCGACTCCAGCGTCGGGGGTCCCTGCGGCCGCGAGGATGGGTCGAGCACGGCCAGTCCGGCGACGTGCATGTGGACCGAGGGGGTCTCCAGGTGCAGGAATTGTGCGTCGAGTGCGCTGAGTCTTTCGGGCACGGTTGCCTTTCCGGTTGGGGACGCGAGCATAGACCCGGGCTCGCCCGACCGCCAAGGCCCAGGTCGGCCGCCGCGTATCACGAGGGAAGCCTTGCCTCCGCGCCGGTATCATTGGCCGGCGATGAACAAGACACTGAGAATCGGCCAGCTTGGATGCGGGATCGTCGGCTCGGCAACGCTGCGCATGCTGGCGACAAACGCTGAGGACATCCGCCGCCGCGTGGGCGCGGATCTCGAGGTTGTTTCCGTCGCCGTGCGGAGCTTGAGCAAGGATCGGGACGTCCCTTCCGGGACCGAGGCGCTGTTCACGACCGACGCGCACGAAGTCGTCAACCGGGCCGACGTCGACATCGTCGTCGAGGTCATGGGCGGAATCGAGCCTGCGCGATCGCTGATCCTTGAGGCCTTTGCCAACGGCAAACCCGTGATCACCGCAAACAAGGAGTTGCTCGCTTCGCTCGGGCAGGAGCTTTTTGAGGCCGCCGACGCGAAGGGCCTCGATTTGTATTTCGAAGCGGCGGTGGCCGGGGGGATTCCTCTGATCCACCCGCTGAAGGAGTCGCTGGCCGGCGAACGCATTCGCAAGGTGATGGGCATCGTCAACGGGACGACCAACTTCATCCTCACGCGCATGGAGGAAGAGGAGCTGGAGTTCGGTGAGGCGCTGGCCGAGGCGGAGCGCTTGGGCTACACCGAACTCGATCCGAGCGCCGACATCGAGGGCTTCGACCCTGCCGCGAAGGTTGCCATCTTGGCCAGCATCGCGTTCAACGCGCGTGTGGTGTCCGGTGACGTATACCGCCAGGGCATCGCCGATATCACTGCGCAGGACATCGCATTCGCGCGCCGGCTGGGGTACACGGTGAAACTGCTGGCGATCGCCGAGCAGCAAGACGGCGAGATCGCAGTGCGCGTGCACCCGGCGATGGTCCCGAACCACCACCCCCTTGCGAGCGTTCGTGAGAACTTCAACGCGGTCTTCGTCGAAGGAGAGAACGTCGGTGAGTTGATGTTCTACGGGCGCGGCGCCGGCGGGGGGCCGACGGGCACGAGCGTCGTCGGCGACATCATCGACGTGGCGCGCAACATCATCTCGGGCGGACGCGGCGTCGGTTGCACCTGCTACACCGACAAGAAGATCCGCCCGATCGAGGCGATGTACTCCCAGTACTACATCTTGTTGAACGTGGCCGACCGGCCCGGCGTCCTTGCAACGGTCGCGCACGCTTTCGGTGACCACAACGTGTCGATCAAGAGCGTTTGGCAGGAAGGGACCGGTGACCAGGCGCAGTTGGTGCTGATCACCCACCGCGCTCTCGAGAAGGACTTGCAGGCGACGCTTGGAACGCTGAAGGGTTTGGACGACGTCACTAAGATCACCAGCGTTATGCGCGTCGAAGGCGGGGAGGCGTGAGCCGGCCGGGGTCTCGTGTCTGGCGGGGCGTGATCGAGGAGTATCGCGATCGCTTGCCGGTGTCCGAACACACGCCGGTGGTCACCCTTTGCGAGGGGGGTACGCCGCTGATCTTGTCGGGTCCGCTTTCCGAGCGCACCGGCGCGCGCGTCTACTTGAAGTACGAGGGTGCGAACCCGACCGGGTCCTTCAAGGACCGCGGAATGACGGTGGCGATCAGCAAGGCGCTCGAAGAGGGCGCGAGGGCTGTGATCTGCGCCTCGACGGGGAACACCTCGGCGAGCGCCGCGGCGTATGCAGCGAAGGCCGGGATCGATTGCGTGGTGCTGGTGCCCGAGGGGAAGATCGCTCTCGGGAAGCTGGCCCAAGCGCTGGTGCACGGCGCGCGCCTGTTGCAGGTCGCCGGGAACTTCGACGAAGCGCTGAACATGGCGCGCGATCTGGTCGAGCGGTATCCGGTCACGCTGGTGAACTCGGTCAATCCTTTCCGGATCGAAGGCCAAAAGACCGGGGCATTCGAGGTCTGCGATTCGCTGGGGCGCGCGCCCGATTATCACGTCATGCCGGTCGGCAACGCCGGGAACATCACGGCGTACTGGCGCGGGTACCGCGAGGCGCGCGACGCCGGCGACATCACCTTTCTGCCGAGGATGTTCGGTTTCCAGGCCGCCGGTGCCGCGCCGATCGTGCTCGGTCATCCCGTTGAGAAGCCCTCGACGATTGCGACCGCGATTCGCATCGGCAATCCCGCGTCCTGGCAGCAGGCGCTCGAGGCGTCGCGGGATTCTGAGGGCGCGATCCGCGCGGTGAGTGACCGCGACATCCTGGTGGCTTACCGGATGCTCGCGCGTGAGGGTGTCTTCGTGGAGATGGCTTCGGCCGCGTCGGTGGCCGGCCTGTTGCACCTTTCCGACGAAGGATTGATCGCGCCCGACACGACCGTTGTCTGCGTGCTCACGGGCCACGGACTCAAGGACCCCGACTGGGCGATCGCAGGGGCTCCCGAGCCGATCGTCATTCCTCCCGACCCCGACATCGCCGCGCGGGAGTTGGGATTGTGACCGACGCTGTCGCGGTGCGCGTATCCGCGACGGTTGCGAACCTAGGCCCCGGGTTTGACTGTCTGGGACTCGCGCTCGACCGGCACAACGAGATCATCGTCGAGCGCGCGCCGGCGCTGTTGATCTCCGCTGAAGGCCCCGGGGCGCAGGCGGTGCCGACCGACGGATCCAACCTTGTTGCTCAAGCGATCGCATCGGTGACCGGCGAGGTGCCGTTTGTCCGCATTCATCAGCGGATCGCGATCCCGTTCGGCCGGGGGCTCGGCTCGAGCGCGGCGGCAATCATCGGGGGACTGGTGGCGGGACGAGTTCTGTGCGACATCGCCCTCAGCGATCAGGATCTGCTCCGGTTTGCGGTCGCGATCGAGGGCCACGCCGACAACGTCGCGCCATGCTTGTTCGGCGGGGTCACCGCGACGGCGGGTCTTCAGACGGTTCGAATCGATCCTCCGGCGGGGCTGCGAGTGTTGATGTGTGTGGCGTCCGAGGCGATGTCGACGGAGGCTGCGCGCGCGGCACTGTCGCCGAGAGTCTCGCGCGCCGACGCCGTAGCAGGCTTGGCGCACACCGGCGTGCTCGTTGCGGCGCTCGCCACGGGGTCGACCGATGTGTTGCTTGCTGCAACCGAGGACGTCTTGCATCAACCGAGCAGGTTTGAACTGATGCCCGCCACAGCGGCGGTCGTGCGCGCGCTGCGAGATCGGGGGATTGCGGCTTTTCTGTCCGGTGCCGGACCCAGCGTGGCCGCCTTCGTTGAGGAAGCCGCGGCCGACGCTGCCGCCGAGTTCGCGCGTTCGATCGTGCAGCCGGGATGGGATGTCCGGGTTGCACGGATTGACCCGAGTGGTGCGCGCGCCGAAGTCCGTTAGCCGAACTCCGCAAAACCTCCTTCTGCGCTTGCGCATCGCGCAAATGCACAGGTGTCGTGACGACGACGGGCCGGATACCTATTGATAGTTTCGTGCTATTGGCCGGAGATGCCGCGTGGGCGACCATGGTTGACGTGTGATATCGAAGTCGCTCGCGGCCTCTGAGGCGCCGAACTCGTTTCGAAGGACGCTTAGGGTCGCGGCGCAGGCGGTTGACCGACTTCTGGAGGGACGGTGTCCGTGCACGAGTCGGCTGGAGTAGAACTGCTCGCCACCCGCGCGCCCGTAGCGCCTCTTTCGCCCGGTTCCTTTCGAATCATGATTGCCGATCCCGATCCGTATCTTGCATTCCTTGTTCAGCGGCTGTTCCCCAGGGCCGTCGTCGAAGAGGTGCTCGAGGGGGCCGGTACCGGTGCGACATCCCCGCCCGATGTCCTTTTGGTAGATCTGGACCGGAGGGACGCGCCCGCGGTGCCGGGAGCGACCAAAGTGATCGGCGTCCGACAAGGGCCGGGAGACGCGGAGTCGCCGCCCGACGGCGTTGTCGGCGTGCTGATCCGTCCGTACTTGCCGTCCGAAGTGCGTGGAATGATCCGGCGCGCGCTTGGGGTGGAGGAGGCTCCGGCCGAGTCGATTCAGCGCCGGTCGCGTCCGCCCTGGGCGTTGGACGCCGCGCGCATCGGCGCCGTCGCGCTGGCCGCCGTCTTGGAATTGACCTCGAGCAGCGCGGGGCGCTGGCGGGGAACGATTCTCGCCGTCGCGTTTGCGTACGTGGCGTTGCGGATCTTCATCCGACCGGCGCGCGCAGCCTCTGCGGCCGACGTCGTGATCGGCGGGATCCTGGTCGGGCTGACCGGTGGCCTTGCGAGCAACTATGCGCCGTTCGCTCTTGTCGCCGTCATCGGAGCGGGAGTGTCGTACGGCGTTGCGGGCGGTGCCTTCGCCGGTGCTCTGGCAGCGTCGGGAGCCATGTACGACATCGGCTCGCAGGTCTTTGCCCGGTCGCTGCACGCATACGAAGCGGCGGCCTGGTGCGTCGCGTTCGTGCTGGGGGGTCTGGCCGGCGGACTGGCGCGCAGCGTTCGTCGCGCGTCGGACCCTGAGGGGATGGAGACGCTCGCCGAGGCCAACCGCGTTCTGTCCACCCTCTACCGGATTGCGCGCGCCGTTCCGGAGAGTCTCGAGGTAGGGGCGATCGCTTCGGCGGTCATGTCCGAGGTGCGCGAGGTGCTGCGCGCGCCGGCCGGCCTCATCGCGATCAGTGACGCAGGTAACTTCGGCATCGCGTCCTCATTTGGCTTCCCGCGCCCGGAGGTACTCGCCGGCTGGGCGGAGACGATGTCCCTTCAGCCGCTTCAGTGGCACGCGGCGGGATTCATCCCGGGAGCGGCGTTGCCGCCGGAGCGGACCGAGTCGCTCGGTGCGCACGACTGCTATGTCTTTGCTCCTCTGCGTCGTGATGGAGTCCTGCTGGGGGTCATCGTGTGTGCTTGTCCGGACGAGGCTCACCACGAGCGGAATCGCATGTTCGTGCAACAACTGGCCGACGAAACCGCCGTTGCGATCGAGAACGCTCAGTTGTTCGGGCGCGTACGGGAACTGTCGATCGACGAGGAAAGACGACGGCTGGCGCGCGAGCTGCACGACGGTGTCGCACAGGCGCTTACGCATCTCCGCCTTGAGTTGGACTTCATGTCGCGGTACGGAGGCATCGCCGACGAAGATGTTCGGTCGGCGATCAACCGGCTATCTCGCGTGGTGGATCGAGCCGGTGAGGATGTGCGGGGGATGATTGGGGGTTTGCGTTCGCCGGTGTCGACGGACGGACTTGCGCGGTCGTTGGGCGCATACCTGCGCGATCTGCGCGGAATCGGCGGCCCTGAAATCCTGTTCGATGCCGTCGGTCCGGTGCATGTTCGTCCCGAGGTCGAGGCGGAGGTGTTTCGCATCGCGCAGGAGGGGGTGTCGAACGCATTGCGTCACGCCCGGGCGACCCGGATTCGCGTGGTCCTTTCGGCGAGCGGCGAGAGGCTTCGTCTCGCGGTCGAAGACAACGGGGTCGGGATGCCGGATGGTGCCGGGATGGGGAACGGTCTCGGGTTGACGGCGATGCGGGAGCGCGCGGCGCGAATCGGCGCCGGCATCTCGGTGTCCGGAGTGCAGGGAGGCGGGACCCGAGTCGAGGTCTTGTGCTCTATTCAAAGCGTTGGTGCGGCATGACGGCGTGCGATGGGGAGATGAAGGCCATGACTCGCGTCCTTGTGGTTGAAGATCACACCTTGCTGCGTCAGAGTCTGGTGAAGACCATAGGTGCGGAGGATGGGTTCGAAGTCGCAGGCGAGGCATCGCGAGGAGATGAAGCCGTTCACGAGGCCCTGAAGGTGAAGCCGGACGTGATCCTGCTGGACATCGCTATTCCCGGAGGCAGCGGCCTTGACGTCGCTCAGAGATTTCGCGCGTCGTCCCCCGGAGTGCGGATCCTGTTCCTCACGATGCACGACGACGACGCCAGCATCTCCCGAGCCATTAGCCTCGGCGCCGACGGGTACATCTTGAAGACGGCGTCCACTGCTGAGCTGATCCTCGCGTTGCAAACCGTTGCGGAGGGGAACTCCTACCTCAGTCCGGCGATTGCGCGGCGAGTGATCGATCTCGCCGGTTCACGCGGGTCGGGCACCGCGCTCACCGGGCGCGAGCTGGAAATCCTGCACTTGCTGGCTTCCGGTGCCCGGCCGGCCGAGGTAGGTACGCGGCTGTTCGTTTCGCTGAAGACCGTGAAGAACCACCTCACGAACATCTACGCGAAGCTGGAGGTTCAGACTGCAGCCCAGGCAGTCGCCGAGGCGTACCGGCGGGGCTTGGTTGCGGTGGGAACCGGCTGAGAGAGCAGTTCCGCTACTCCGCGTACCGTTCATCCACGAGCCGCTCTGCGACCAGACCTCCGGACGGGTTGAAGCGGAAGTAGACGAAGTCCTTGCGGAATTCCAGGTCCAGCGTGGCAGGTCCGCCCCGGTTCTTCTCGATCGAGAATACGGTGTAGTCCCTGAACGTCTTCGCCCGAACGGTGTCGTATGCGAGGTGGACTTTGGACACGGCGCTGGTCTTGTCGTTCAGGATGATCGCGACGTCGGCCTCGTACGCGAGCGCGGCCGATGAGCTGAGGTGGTTCAGTCGGACACGGCGAGCGGACAGCCCGTCTCGGTCGCCGGCCACCACGGCCACCACGGGAATCCGGTGGCTGAGGGCGAGTTCCTTCAGCGCCTCCACCACGCGGGTGGCTTTCTCGGCGTCGTCGGCGGACTCCGGGTGAAGCGCCACTTTCTGTAAGTAATCGACAAATAGGACCGTGACGTCGTCTTTGCGCTGCTCAACCATCTCTTCGAGGGCCGGCACGCCGGTGCGCACGCTGGAGCACCGAACGAGCCACAGCCGCTCGGCATACTCTCGGACTCGGCCGTAGGCGCGGCGAACGAACTCCTCGCGCGTCAGGACGTCGGCGAGGCGCGCACGTCCCTCTGCGACGTCGCGGAACCCCTCCCGCAAACGCTCGATGTGTTCGTCGCCGTCGTAGCGAGGCAACTCGCCGAGTTCCAGCGCGATAAGTCGCGTAAGCAGCGCGGTTTCGTCGTGTTCGTAGCAAGCGTAAATCGCCGTGCCGCCGGCCATTGCGATCGAGCGGGCCCATTGCAGCGTTGCGATGGTCTTGCCGACACCCGGAGGTCCTCCGACGACCATCAGTTCTCCTGCGCGAAGTCCTCCGCCGAGCGCGTGGTCGAGCGGCTCGAAATGGGTCGGGATGGGAATCAGCTCGCGCGCGAGGGCGACGTCCTGATCCTGCAGGTCATCAATGAGTCCGGCGACCGTGCGCGGCGCGGCGGGCGCGTGGCCCGCGGAGTTGGCAGCCTGTGACATGTCTTCTCGCCTCCACTATGTGGGCGCAGGTCGACGGCAGGTTGGCCGATCGACGGTGGTCTTCCGAGTGCGCACCAATGTCTAGCAATGGATTGTGCATACATATCGGCGCCAAGTGAATAGGACATTCGTCCCGGTTGACTGAGGACGATCGACGATTCGATTCGGGGCGCAGGCCTCATGACGAGGAAATGCGGCGTCCGTATCGTGGCCACATGACCAATCCAGTGATCGCTCCCTACCGGAGGCCCTCATGTTGACGATTCGAAGCCTGCGCATGTTGGGGCCGTGGGTTGTCGGTCGATGCAACTTGCGAAGCGAGCGCGCGGCGGCCGCGGTGGAGTACGCGATCATGCTCGTCTTCATCGCAGTGGTCATCATCTTGGGTGTCGTGGCGTTGGGGAACCGTGCTGAGTCGACCTTCGATTGCACAGCGACTTCTATCGGAGACAAGGGAGCCACCAAGTGCTGAGGCGCGAACGCCTGAGCTGCGTGGCCGTGATGGAGTTAAGAAGGAGGTGAAAAGCATGCGCATTATTCGCTTGGCGCGCTTCACGGGGACGTGGCTCGCAACTCGCCTTCAGGTCAAGAGTGACCGTGGGGCGACGGCCGTGGAGTACGGCGTGATGGTGGCACTGATCGCCGCGGTCATCATCGTCGCGGTTATGACCCTAGGCCAGCAGGCCAGCTCGACGTTCAATTGCACGGCGGAAGCGATCAGAACCAAGACGAACGGCTGCGGGTCCTAGCCCGCCGGGAGCGGCTTCGGGCGGGGATGCCCGCCCGAAGCCGTCCGGAGTATCGCTGACTGTGGGAAAGGAGAACGTGATGGACGAACGGTCGTTCCGCGGAGAACGAGGAGCATCAGCGGTGGAGTTCGCGATTGTTGCATCGCTGTTGTTCATGATTCTCTTCGGCACGATCCAGTTCGGGATCGCGTTCAACCAGTACCAAGGCGTTCAGGCTGCGGCTCGCGAGGGCGCGCGTACCGGCTCGCTGCCGCAGGCGACTGTGGACGACATCGTCACACGAGTTCGCGACTCCGTAAGCATTGTGGACGGCTCGGCGATCCAGGTCGGCTGCCCCGGTGCCCTGGCCGTGGGTCAGGGATGCGTGGCGATCACGCCGACGGGATCCGGAGCGTTTCAGCCGTGCAATCTGCGAACGGGGCAGACCGTGCGGGTGTCGGTTCAGTACCGAGCCTTGATTCAAATTCCGGTGTGGAAGTCGCCGGCAGTGACGGTGACCGGGGATGGTGAATTCAGATGCGAGTGAGTCATGAGGGGAGGCGGCGGGTCATGCGAATTCGTCGCGTCGGGCAAGAAGAACGTGGAATCAGCGCGGTCGTTACCGCCGTTTCGCTCGTGGGGCTCATGGCGGCGCTAACGCTGAGCGTTGACGCCGGCAACTTGTGGCAGACTCGTCGCAACATCATCACCGCGACCGACGCCACCGCACTGCAAGAGGCTCGGACGGCTGCACTGCTGGGTCCTGCCGCCGCGTGTCAGAACTGGAATGACCTGCTAGTCGCGAATGCCGGGAGCGACGTGCAGCCGATCGACTGCAATGTGACGTCGGACGCGCTGGGCTTAAGCGGCTACGTCACGGTCGAGGCGCGGAAGCCTGCGGCCGTTCGCTTCGGCGGCGTTCTCGGGCTGGATCAGCAGTCGGCGTATTCCATGTCCGCCGCGGAGTGGGGACTGCTCAGCGAGGTCGAGGGGCTGCGGCCGATCGGCATCTGCCTGCAGAACGCCCACGTGCAGGGATACCTGAAGCTCGGCCTCGATCTCGGGATCCATCCGTCCGCCGGGGTTCACCGCATCATGTACACGAAGGACCAGCCGACGGCTTGCGGGACGGGATCTCCGGGGAACTGGGGGTTCATGGACTTCGACGGCGGTTCCAACTCGAACTCGGACCTCGTTAGCTGGCTGCTCAATGGGTATCCGGGAACGGTCGGAGTAAACGACTGCAACGCCGACGGGGCTTCCGGCGATTCGTGTCAGGCGGACACCGGGTCCTCCGGTGGAAGCATCTCAAGCACCCTGAGCACGCTGCGCGACTCAGGTGAACCGTTCACGGTCGTGGTATTCGATACCGCCGTGTCTCAGGGGGGAAATGTTCGCTACAGGGTGTTCGCATTTCTCGGTGTGAAGTTGCGCAACTTCCGAGTGACCGGACCTGAGGCCCTTCGCTACTTCGACTTCGAATTCACCAAGGTCACGGTGACGGGAAACTGCTGCACCGCGACCGGGCGAGACACAGGCGTCTACGGGGCTCGCATTTGCGCCGTGGACCACGACCCTGTTTCCGCCGCAGTGCGCTGTCTGTGACCGATACAAAGGGAGGCCGGCTGTGTCTGCAATTTCGATCCACAAGCGAACCGCGGCGCTCGTCCTTGCGGTGCTGCTTGCCGCGCTGGCGACGATGGCGCTCATCTCGTATATGCGCGGGCTGGAAACCAAGGCCTTTGCCGGGGTGGAATCGGTGACGGCCTTCGTCGCCAAAGACAACATCCCGGCAGATACGTCGGCGGATTCGGCGTTGTCGCAGGGCTTGATTGCGAAGACATCGATTCCTCGGAAGGTCCTTGCTGAGGGAGCGATTACGACTCTCGAGCAGATCCGTGGACAGGTGGCGACGGTGACCATTCTCAAGGGAGAGCAGATCGTCGCAGCTAGGTTCGCGGCTGTGGCCGAGGCATCGGGGCTTCTTCCGATTCCCGCCGGCCGCCAGGCCGTCACGGTGCAGACCGACATCCCGCCGGCCGTTGGCGGATTCGTGCAGCCGGGCGACCACGTGTCGGTCATCGCGAAGATCGACGTGACCGGTGCCCAGGCGGCTCGCCTGAGCTCGTCGCTCTTGGATCGTTCGAGCGCGGCGTCTTCTGCCGCATTGCCGGTAACGGTGGTGCACTTCTTGCTCCAGGACGTGCAGGTGCTTGCGGTCGGAAGCGATGTCGCCGGAGCCGCCGCAACTACCGACAAGGATGCGAAGGCAGACGCTGCGCAGAGCCAGGTCATGCTGACGCTGGCTGTGAGCCCTGCGGACGCCGAGCGAATCGCGTACGCGGTCATGGAGGGCCAGATCTACTTCACGCTGCTGCCCAAGGGACAGGACGCGGCGAAGACCTCCGGCCGATCCAAGGCCAACCTGTTCCGCTGAGAGGAGAAGAGATGGTTGTTGTCGTTGATCCGGACCGTGCGTTCCGCGCTCGGGTAATCGAGCAGTTGGCGTCCACGTCCGACGTGTTGGAGTTGGGCCGGATCCCTGAGTTCGATGAACTCCTGGCAAAGGGGCGGCAGGATTTGGCCGTCGTCGTTCTGGGTCCGGGACTCAGGGTGGATGGGGGTCTTGCGCTCGCCGGGCGGATTCAGATCACGGCGCCGGAAGTGAGCGTCGTCCTGGTAGCCGAACGCCTGACTCCGGACTCCCTGCAGGACGCGTTGCGGGCGGGCGTTCGTGACGTGTTGCCCATCTCGTTTACGCCGGCACAGCTTATGAAGGCCGTCGCGCACTCCGAAGATGTGTCGCGCCAATTGCGCACGCGCTCGACGAACGGGCACTCCTCCGAGAAGTCCGACGGCAACAAGATTGTCACGGTCCTCAGTTCGAAAGGGGGGGTGGGGAAGAGCTTTGTTGCCTCGAATCTGGCCGTCTTGCTCGCCCGGCGAGACCGGCCGGTCGCCCTGCTCGATCTGGACCTGCAGTTCGGGGATCTCGCGATCATGCTGCAACTGTTTCCCACGCGGACGATTTGCGACGCGGCGCGGGACCTCGACAGGCTGGACGATGAGGCGCTGGCTCGATATCTCACTTTGCACCGGTCCAACGTTTCGCTGATGGCTGCGCCGTTGGAGCCGGGGCTGGCCGAAACGGTGTCGGCCGACGCCGCGCTCACGATAATGCGGATGCTGAAGAAGAAGTTCGCCTATGTGATTGTCGACACGCCGCCTGCATTTACCGACCACGTGCTTCAGGCGATCGATGAGAGTGACATCCTGGTGTCCGTGACCACGCTCGATGTTCCGAGCATCAAGAATCTCAAGATCTCGTTTCAAACACTGGGCCTGCTCGGCGTCGATCCCGACCGGGTGCGATTGGTCCTTAACCGTGCAGACAGCAAGGTGGGGCTCAACATCCGTGAGGTCGAGAAGACGCTCGGAAGAAGCGTCGACATTCGCATTCCGTCCAGCCGTGACGTGCCGTTGTCGGTGAACCGCGGAACCCCCCTGGTGCTCGAGGACGCGAAGTCGCCGATCAGCTTGGCGTTGTCGAAGCTTGCTGCAGGAATCGAGGAGTTCCGGCGGGAGCCGGTCGCCGAGCCAGCCAATGGGCGGCGGTTTCAACTTGGGAGGAAGCGATGACTCTGTACGAACGGCTGTCGCGCGCGCGCCAGGACGACGGGCCCCCGCCCTTGTACGCAGTGGGCGAGGACGAGGCTTCGGGGCGCGCGCCCGACTCGCTCGCCGGATTGAAGCGCAAGATCCATCAGGCATTGCTGCATGCGATGGGCCCGAAGCTTTACGACACCCAGATGACGGCAGAGCAACTTGAGTCCCGCGTGCGACAGGAATTGGCCTCGGTCCTCCAACACGATGACACTCCGTTGTCGGCGTCCGACCGCCAGCGCCTGATTGCCGAGACGACGGATGACATCCTTGGATACGGACCGATCGAGCCGTTCTTGCGGGATCCGACGGTCACCGAGGTTATGGTGAACGGACCATCCACCGTCTACATCGAACGCGACGGGAAGCTTGAGCGGACGGTCGCGAGGTTCCTGGACGAAGCGCATTTGCGGCGCACGATGGACAAGATCGTCGAGCAGGTCGGTCGGCGCATCGACGAGGCTCAGCCGTACGTGGACGCGCGCCTGCCGGACGGGTCGCGTGTCAACGCAGCAATCCCGCCGATCTCCATCGACGGTCCGGTGTTGACCGTGCGCAAGTTCGCGCGGGAGCCGTACAACGTGCAAGACCTGATCGCCTTCGGAACGTTGACCGAGACCGTCGGACTGTTCCTTGAGGCGTGCGTGCGCGGCCGGATCAACATCCTGGTTTCCGGAGGCACCGGCTCGGGTAAGACGACGACGCTGAACGTGCTGTCCTCGTTCATCCCGTCGGATGAGCGCATCCTTACGATTGAAGACGCAGCGGAACTTCGCCTATTGCAGCCGCACATCGTGCGCCTGGAGCACCGGCCTCCCAACATTGAAGGACGCGGTGAAGTCACGATTCGTGATCTGGTGCGCAACGCCCTTCGTATGCGTCCCGATCGTATTGTCGTCGGCGAGGTCCGCGGCGGCGAGGCGCTGGACATGCTGCAGGCCATGAACACCGGTCACGACGGATCGATCTCGACCGTGCATGCGAACTCGCCTCGGGATGTCATTGCGCGGCTGGAGACCATGTGCCTGATGGCCGGCATGGACTTGCCGGTGCGCGCGATCCGCGAGCAGGTCGGTTCGGCGGTGCAGTTGATCGTGCACCTCGCCCGGCTGAGGGACGGCTCCCGTCGCATGACTCACGTCACCGAGGTCGCCGGCATGGAGGGTGACATCATCACGCTGCAGGATCTGTTCCTGTTCGACACGGGGATGGGAGTGGACGAGACCGGGCGGCACCAGGGGCACATCAAGTCGCTCGGGCTTCGTCCGAGGTTTGTCGATCGCCTCGCCGATCAGGGAATCAAACTCGACGCGGCTCTCTTTGCGCCGGAGCGCATGGCGAGGGGATCGGGGCGATGAATCCGTCACGCCGGACGACCGCCGGACTCGTTTGCAGTCTCCTGTTGGTGGCGTACATCTATGCTCTCGCCAAACCAGCAGTGGGTGTCGAGGCTGCGACAGTCACCATCCGCGAGGCCGCTCTCTCCGAGAACGGTCACGCGCGCCTGATCGTGTCGGTTGCGGGTGCCGGTGACGCTGTTCTCGGGCGAGATGCATTCGCGGTCACTGAGGCGGGCGATGCGGTTCCGTCGCTGACGGTGACGCCCCTGCTGGAAGCCCATGCTCAGCCGGTGACGGTGGCTCTGGTGTTCGACGTGAGCGGAAGTACGGCGGGAGGTCCGCTTGTGGACGCTAAGGCGGCCGGCAAACGGTTCGTCTCGCTGCTTCCGGCCGGGGTCCGCGTGATGGTTGTTTCCTTTGGGCCGCGGGCATCGGTGCGCCAAGGCCTCACTGCGGACCACGGGGCGCTTGCGCGCGCCATCGGCGGGCTGACCGCCTCGGGCGGCACGGCCATGTACGACGGGATCGTGCTCGCCGCGACGCGGCTGGCCGGAGTTGCCGCGCAGCACAACATCGTGTTGTTCAGCGACGGCAAGGACACCTCCAGCGTGCGGACGTTGTCTCAGTCGGTCGCCGCAGCGAAGAGGGCCTCGGCGCCGGTGACCTCGGTAGGGCTCGTCACTCCGGACTTCGACGCCACGGCACTTGCAAGGATCGCGGACGCCACCGGCGGGCGAAGCCTGCGGGTCGGGCAGTCGGCTCAACTTGGAGCGGCGTTCGGACAGGTGGCAAAGGACATTGCTTCCCAATACGTGCTGGAGTTCGAGTCGGGCGCTGCGCGGACCAAGGAGATCGAGCTCGCCGTCACGCTGCGAGCCGGTGCGCTCTCGGTGTCCGACTCGGTCGTCGTACTGAACCCGAGGACCGGACTACCACCGCCGCTCCCGGCGATCTCTGCTCCCGATGCTGAGGCTGCTCCGCCGATCCGCGCTTTCGCCGGCCGCACGGGACTGTACGTGGGCGTTGGATCTGTGTTCCTAGCGCTCATCCTGCTCCTCGGGGTGTTGATGCCTCGTCCGGGCGCGCGCGGCGGCGATCGCCTGCTGCGAAGCATGCGTGCGAAGACCAAGTCGCGGAACAGGGGCGCATCCGACGACGAGCGTCACGGGCTGGCCGGAAGCGCCATTGCGCGCACCGCAGTTCACCTGGTTGAGCGAGCACCTAAGCGTTCCGGTTTCGAGGAGCGTCTACAGATGCGGCTGGATCGCGCGGGTTGGCCGCTGCGGGCCTCTGAGTTCGTTGTGCTGCAAGGGGCTGGAGTGGCGGCCGGGGCTTTGGTCGGTGTGGGGTTGCTTCAGCGCTGGTGGCTCGGAATCGTGCTGGCAGTCATAGGCGGCATGGTGTTTC
>Ga0265292_1000563_pt1 | contig 48959 bp, 39 predicted proteins | sample Munlanlewell296A_FD_189080 | JGI IMG/M metagenome (GOLD analysis project Ga0265292, IMG submission 189080) | Leachate microbial communities from a municipal landfill in Southern Ontario, Canada - Leachate well 296A | ecosystem: Engineered > Solid waste > Landfill > Unclassified | place: Canada... | reverse complement strand
GCATCCCCGATGGCTGCGTTGCTCGTCGCTTGCGTACTGTCCAGTACGCGGCGCTCCTCGCGGCCTTGCCCTCGGGGCGCGGTGACGCTCTCGGTCGTGACCGTACTTACGCCGGCGAGCACTTAGCCTAGATCGGAAGCGGGCTGCGTCGGGTGAGCATTGTCGAGCGGATCCCCGTCACCAGTCGCTCCGGCCGAGAAAGGGTCGGCAGGCAAAGTGTATGCGCACCCGCGCCGTCGGCTTAGACTTGGAGACTCCCGGGGTGTATGAACCAAGCCAAGTGTGGTGCGCCCGAATGTAGGGGAACTTCGGACGCACTACACTACTTGGACGGCTCAACGGGGTGGCTCTTGCGGGTTTGGCTCACCGTCAAGGTGGCGGGTCGGTGCGGCGGGCCGCGAGTCTGCGGGGCGCCGCCGCCGTGCGGTCGTTTCCAGCATCGCGTAGCGGAAGGGAATAGGCGTGGACACTCAGGCGCAGGTGCGCACCCAGCGCGCGGCTGCGATTGCCGCGACCGGGGGGATCGAGGAAGCACTGGCCGCTGGCACGCTCTCTCGCCGTTTGGACCTGACACTTTCAGAGGCCCTGGTGCTCGGGCTCTTGCGCCAGGGGGTCCGCACCTACCTCGCGGTTTTGGGGCACGGCTCGACCGACGTCGGCGAGGTTCTTCGCATCTATCAGGGCGCGGGGCTCGTGCGAACGCTCGGGTTGCGGAACGAGGTCGAGGCCTCCCATGCCGCGACCGCACTTCGTTGGGTCAGCGGGCAGAAGGCGGCCGTGGTGACCTCGATTGGCCCGGGCGCCTTGCAGGCGATGGCCGGCTCTCTGGCTGCCGCAAGCGACGGAATCGGGGTCTGGCACATCTACGGCGACGAGACCACGCAGGACGAGGGCCCCAACATGCAGCAAGTGCCCAAGGCCGAGCAGGGGCTGTTCCACCGGCTGGCTTCGACCATGGGCCACGCCTACACCCTGCACACCCCCGAGGCGATCTCCACCGCGCTGCGCCGCGGCGCCAACGTTGTGGACCATCCACACCGCGGCGGGCCTTTCTACTTGCTGCTCCCGTTGAACACCCAACCGGCGATTCTGCGGGATTTCAATCTCGACGAGCTTCCGGTGGGCGGACCTCCCCCGTACGGTGCGGCCGCCGGCGAGGCCGGCTATGAGGAGGCGGCCGAGCGACTGCTTTCGGCCGATCGAGTGGTGGTCAAGTTGGGGGGCGGCGCGCGCGGGGCCACGCATGAACTGCTCGAACTTCTCGATCTGGTGGACGGCTTCGCCGTTTCCACGCCGATCGCCACCGGAGTGATTCCTTTCTCTCACCCACGCTACATGACCCTCGGCGGTTCCAAGGGAAGCATCAGCGGCAACTTCGCCATGGAACAGGCCGACCTGCTTCTGGCCGTGGGCACGCGCTCGGTGTGCCAGTCGGACTGCTCACGCACCGGCTACCCGAAAGTGCAATGGGTTGTGAACTTGAACACCGATCCCGACGCCGCGATGCACTACACGCGCACCACCGCGCTGCTCGGCGATGCGGCCGCGACGTTACGGGTGCTGATCGAATGCCTGCGGCGTCGCGGCGCGCAACCCAGAGGGATGGACAGTGGATGGGCCGTCGCCTGCCGGGATGCGCGCAAGCGGTGGGAGGAATGCAAGGCCGCTCGCTTCGCAAGTCCCGCCCTCTTCGACGACGCCTGGGGCGAGGTGGTGCTGACACAGCCGGCGACCGTGAAGGCGGTCACGGACTGGGCGCGATCAAAGGACGCCGTGGTCTTCTTCGATGCGGGTGACGTGCAGGCCAACGGCATGCAGATCGTTGAGGACGACCGGGTGGGGCGCACTTTCACCGAGTCGGGCGCAAGCTACATGGGTTTTGCCGCTTCCGCGGTTTTGGCCACGGCTGCGAGCGAGAAGCCCTTCTACGCCGTGGCCCTCTCCGGCGACGGTTCCTTCACCATGAACCCGCAGGTCCTGATCGATGGAGTCGCCCACGGGGCCCGCGGCTGCATCGTGGTGCTGGACAACCGGCGCATGGGAGCGATCTCCAGCCTGCAGGTCGCTCAGTACGGGGTGGAGCACGCCACGGCCGATCACGTCGTGGTCGACTACGTGGCGTGGGCCTCCTCGGTATCCGGGGTGGTCGCCCTCGATGGGGGCCGCTCGGTGGAGTCGCTGCTGTTGGCTCTGGATAAGGCTTACGAGCACGAAGGGCTCTCCTTTGTCCATGTGCCGGTCTACTGGGGCCCGCATCCGATGGGCGGTCTGGAGGCATTCGGACGATGGAACGTCGGCGCCTGGGCCGAATCCACGCAGCGCCTGCGCCACGATATCGGCCTGTAGGAAGCGAAGACATGGCAAGTGCCATCGGGCGGCATGGGAACGAGAGCGTCACAAGGCCCTTCGGGCTGCATGGATGGGAGGACATGAGGAAGCCGTGCTCGGACTCGAGGTGGACCGGCCAATGAGCGGAACGAGTGGAACGAGTGGGACGAGCGGAACAGTCCCCGACCGGATGTACATAGGCGGACAGTGGGTCGAGGCTTCTGACGGTGGCTTCGTTGAGATCGTCGACCCGGCCACCGAGGAGGTGATCGGCCGTGTGCCCAAGGCCACGGCCGCCGACCTCGACGCGGCGCTTGCCGCCGCCGATTCGGCTTGGCGAAGCTGGCGCCAGGTGGACGCGTGGACCAGGAGCGCCGCGCTTCGGCGCGTGGCCGGGATCATTCGTGAGCGCGTCGATGAGATCGCGGACATCATGACCGGCGAGCAGGGCAAGCCTTTGGCGGAATCGCGCGCGGAGGTGGGCGCGGCTGCCGACCACTTCGACTGGTACGCGGACGAGGCCCGGCGCATCTACGGGCGGGTGATCGACGGGCACTCTCGCACCAACCGCCTGATGGTCGTGCGCGAACCGGTCGGTCCGGTGGCGGCCTTCTGCGCCTGGAACTTCCCGGTGCTGCTGCCGGCGCGCAAGATGGCCCCGGCCATCGCGGCGGGCTGTTCCATCATCGTCACTCCGGCACCGGAGGCACCCCGCACGGCTCTGTGCCTGGCGCGGGCCTGTCACGACGCCGGTATCCCCGCGGGTGTGGTCAACGTCGTGTGCGGAGACCCGCCGTTTATCAGCGAGAGGCTCATCTCCTCCCCGATCATCCGCAAGGTCTCGCTGACCGGGTCGGTGCCGGTGGGCAAGTTGCTGCTTCGCCAGGCCGCCGACGGAGTCAAGGCGGTCTCTATGGAGCTTGGAGGGCACTCGCCGGTGCTGGTCTTCGAGGACGCCGATATCGAGGAGGCGGCCGCCGCTGTGGTGAGGGCCAAGTTCCGCAACTGCGGGCAGGTCTGCGTCTCTCCGAGCCGCTTCTTCGCTCATGAGTCCGTGGTGGAGGAGTTCACAAGACGAGTCGTGGAACTGGCCTCGGGATTGAAGATCGGCAGCGGGCGCGACCCCGCCACCGAGGTCGGTCCGCTGTGCAATCGCCGCCGCCTGGAAAGTGTCGAGCGCATGGTTGCCGACGCGGTGGGCCACGGGGCCAGGGTCGCCCTGGGAGGCAAGCGTCCCAAGGGTTGCGACCGGGGCCTCTTCTATGAGCCCACCGTGCTCTGCGACGTCGACGATCAGATGCTGGTGATGCGCGAGGAACCATTCGGCCCCCTGGCTCCCATCGCCTCGTTCACTTCCATGGAGGAGGCGCTGGCTCGAGCCAACTCCACGCCCTACGGTCTTGCCGGCTACGTGTTCACCCGCTCCCTCAAGACCGCGTTCCTCGCCTCCGAGGGACTGGAGACCGGGATGGTGGGCGTGAACCATCTCATGCTCTCCACTGCGGAGGCGCCTTTCGGGGGCGTGAAGGAGTCGGGCTTGGGTCGTGAGGGCGGTGCCGAGGGCATCGAGTCGTATACCGTGGCCAAGTGCATCAACATGCTCCTCTGACAGCTAGTGACAGCGAGGCCGGCGATGGGCACTTCCGAGAAACCGCAAGGCGTCTACGGGCGCCCGACCGCTTACGGAGATGAGGGGTTCAGCCGGTTCGTGCGAAGGGCCTTCCTCGCCTCGGCCGGCTACGACGACGCCGACCTCGAACGGCCCGTGATCGGCATCGCCGACACGACCTCCGACTATGTGACCTGTCACCGCGGAATGCGCGATCTGATCGAGGCGGTCAAGCGCGGGGTGCTCCAGGCGGGAGGACTGCCCTTCGTCTTCCCGATGCTCTCGCTGGGCGAGATCCTCATATCGCCGACATCGATGCTCTACCGCAACCTCCTGGCGATGGAGGCGGAGGAGCAGATCCGCGCCTACCCGATGGATGCGGTGGTCATGCTCGGCGGTTGTGACAAGACCGTACCGGCTCAGATCATGGCCGCGGTTTCGGCCGAGACTCCGGCCATCTTCGAGGTCATCGGACCGATGCCCACGGGGAGCTGGCGTGGGCAGGCAGTCGGCGCTTGCACCGACTGCCGCCGGCAGTGGGCCCGCCACCGCGCGGGGGAGGTCGATGAGGCCGAGGTAATGGAGCTGGGTCAGGAGCTGTGCCCGTCGGGCGGCACCTGCATGGTCATGGGCACCGCTTCCACGATGGCCTGCGTGACCGAGGCGTTGGGGCTGATGCTCCCGGGAGGCGCGACGCCGCTTGCCGGGTCGGGTCGCCGGCTGCGCCACGCCGTCGCCACCGGGCGCCGTGCGGTGGAGCTGGCTCGTGAGCGCCTGACATCCCGAGAGATCCTCACCCCGGCGGCATTCCGCAACGCGCTGAGCGTGCTGATGGCGGTCGGCGGCTCGACCAACGCCATCGTTCACCTGACGGCCATTGCGCGCCGGGCGCGGGTGCCGCTGGCCCTGGAGGACTTCGAGTCAGTCGCCGCGAAGGTTCCGCTCGTGGTCTCCTGCAAGCCTTCGGGGCCGAAGTACTACATGGAGGATTTCGACCGCTCCGGTGGAATGCCCACGCTGCTGAAGGCTCTGGAGCCCGTGCTCGACCTCTCCGCGCGCGGGGTCTCGGGCCGTTCGCTCGGCGAGATGATTGCCGCATGGTCGGGTCCACAGTCCTGGCAGGACTGCGTTCGCACGATCGAAGAGCCTTGGGGGCCGGTGGGGGCCCTGGCAGTTCTTCGAGGATCGCTGGCTCCGGAGGGGGCCGTAGTCAAGGTGGCCGCGGCCAGCCGTGAGCTACTTCACCATCGCGGGCCGGCGGTGGTGTTCGACTCGCCCGAGGACGCGGCGCGCCGGCTGGACGACCCCAACCTGGATCTGACCGCGGACCACGTGCTGGTGCTGCGGAACTCCGGACCTGTGGGTGCCGGTATGCCGGAAGCCGGCTCCCTGCCGCTTCCACGGCGGCTGGCCGAGGCCGGGGTGAAGGACATGGTGCGGGTGTCCGACGCGCGCATGAGCGGGACCGCCTTCGGCACGGTCGTTCTCCACTGCTCTCCTGAAGCGGCGGTGGGCGGGCCCCTTGCCCTGGTGCGCGACGGGGACTCGATCGAACTCGACGTCGCCAACCGCCGAATCGATCTGGTCGTGGATGAGGCCGAGATCTCAAGGCGCAGAGCGGCTTGGACCCCACCACCGCTGCCCGAGCGCGGATGGCTCAGGCTGCACGCCGAGCACGTACTCGGGGCGCATCTGGGTGCCGACCTCGACTTCCTCGTCTGAGCCGGGGCCGGCTATTGGATGAGAAGCACGAAGAGCACTTCGAGGGCCCCTGGTTTCGCTACCTTCCGTTCCGGGTGGGGCTCGTCTCGGGACTCGTGCTCGGCCTCGGATTCCTCGTGCGCCACGCCGGTGGCCCGAGTTGGGCGTTCATCGGCCTGTACGTGGCCGCGGGCACGCTGGGTGCCTCTCACTGGGGTGCGGAGGTGCTGGAGAGCCTCGAGCATCGTCGCGTCAACATCGACGTGCTCATGGCTGTTGCGACGATCGGCTCCGCCATCCTGGGGATGTGGGAGGAGGCGGCCTTCCTCTCGTTCCTCTACGGTGCGGCGGAGGGGGTCGAGGAGTTCACCTACGACCGCACCCGGGGCGCCATCAGGGCCCTGCTCGACCTGGCTCCCAAGGAAGCGCACCTGTTGCGCGGAGGCGTCGAGACGACGGTGCCCGCGGCCGAATTGGTGCCGGGCGACCGGTTCCTGGTTCGTCCGGGTGAGAGCCTACCGACCGACGGCGTGATCCGCGCCGGAGCGACCACCCTGAACGAATCCGCCGTGACTGGAGAGTCCGTTCCCGTGGAGAGGAGCGTTGGAGAGGAAGTACTCGCCTGCACCAACAACTTGACCGGGGCCATCGAGGTCGAGGCCACGCGAGCGTTCGAGGAGAACACCCTTTCCCGCATCATCCATCTGGTCGAGGAGGCTCAGGAGCGCAAGACTTCCGCCCAGCGGTTCATCGACCGCTTCGGCGCCGTCTACAGTCCGGCCGTCCTGCTCGGTTCGCTGCTGCTCATCGTGATCCCCGCCTTACTCGGCGGTGACATCCGCGAATGGGCAAGACGAGCGGTCACGCTCGCGGTGGCCGGCGCGCCATGCGCTCTGGTGATGTCGACCCCGGTCGCTGTTGCCGCGGCCATCGGCTCGGCCGGAAAGCGTGGCGTGCTTATCAAGGGGGGCCTGCACCTGGAGAACCTAGGACGCGTCAAGGCCCTGGCTTTCGACAAGACCGGCACGCTGACGATTGGGCGGCCTCAGGTCACAGACGTGCTGGCGTTGGGCACCGGTGCGGATCGTGCGCGAGTGCTGGCGTTGGCCGGTGCCGTGGAGCGCTACTCCGAACACCCTCTCGCCCGGGCGATCGTGCGCTGTGCGGACCGGGAACGCGTGGAGCGCATGGTCGCTGCGGAGTTCAAGGCGCTGACCGGCATCGGGGCCAAGGCGCGCGTGGGTGGCACTGAGATCTACGTGGGCAGCCTGGCGCTTCTCGGGTCCTTGGGCGCGGAGGGTTCCGAAGCGCAGGCGCTGGCGGATGGGTATCAGGAGCAAGGCAAGACCGTGGTAGCGGTGGGGGATCGCGAGCGGATCGTCGGCCTGGTGGCGATGCGAGACGACCCGCGGCCGGCGGCCCGGGACGCCATCCGCTCCTTGCGTGAGGCGGGGATATCACATCTGGCCCTGCTGACCGGGGACAACCCGCACACCGCCGCAGCAATCGCTCGCGAGGTCGGGATCGAGGAAGTCGAGGCAGGGCTTCGTCCCGAGGCAAAGGCGACGGCGATTGCCGAAATCGAGAAGTGGCACGGCCCCACGGCCATGGTCGGTGACGGCATCAACGACGCGCCGGCCCTGGCCGCGGCCACGGTCGGCATTGCCATGGGCACGGGAGGCACGGATGCGGCAATAGAAGCGGCCGATGTCGCGCTCATGGGTGACGACCTCGCGGGGGTGGCCTATGCCGTTCGGCTGGGACGACGTGCAAGGCACATAAGTCGCCAGAACATCGCGTTCTCGATCGCGGTGTTGGCGGTACTGGTTCCCTCTGCCGTGCTGGGATTCCTGAGCGTCGCCGCGGTCGTGACGGCACACGAGCTCGCCGAGATCCTGGCGGTGCTCAACGGTTTGCGGGCCCGGACCAGCTAGGAGCTAGGCCCTCCCCGCCACGCGGGTTAGGTCCTGGTCGCCTGCATGGAGGGTGGAGTCAACTGGCGCAAGGACACCGCACCCGAACTGCGCCGGCGTGGGTCGCGAGATGAGGTTTACCATCGCCCGGCGCGGAAGCCCTCGATCTGCCAGTGGCACTTACACTCCTTGCGCCACTCCACCACAGCGGATTTCCTGCCCCTCGCCACGCGGGTGAGGGGCACCGCCGAAGCGCTACAGGCAGCCCTTTACGGCTTCGATCAGCCTTGCGGCGCGCGGATCGGTCCCGATACCCATGGCCATACCGTTCATCGCGTAGCCGAACGCGATCCCGAGTTCGGGATGGGCGAAAGCCAGCGACCCCCCAAGGCCGTTGTGGCCGAAAGCGCCCGGCCCGCTGAGCAGGTTGCTCTCAATGGAAAGCTGGAAGCCCAGGCCCCAGTTGGTCGGCACGATGAGGGTGCCGTCCGGCCCCCGTGCCTGTGACGTGCGTGCGCGCTCGACGGTGGCGGGGTCGAGCAGTCGGATTCCGTCCACCTCGCCGATCAGCGCCGCGTACATGCGGGAGAGTGCTCTGGCCGTGCCGATGCCGTTGGATGCCGGAAGCTCGGCAGCGTGGACTTCCCGGGCGTCGAAATCCAGTGGTGGGTCCGAGACCGCCAGCGCCCTGGTGGGCAGAGATGTCGGGTCCATGATCGCCCGAACGATGCTTGCCATCGGTTCGCCAAGCGAGTCCAGGTCCGTCCCTTCCGGCAGCACGAACTGCGGTGGCACGAGCTTGGCCACGCGTGCCTCGTGCTCCTCGGGAAGTCCGATCCAGAAGTCCAGGCCCAGAGGCTCGGCAACCTCCTCGGCAAAGAAACGGCCGAGACTGCGCCCCGTCACCCGGCGAACCAGCTCACCGGTGAGGAATCCGTACGTCACGGCATGGTAGGCGTGCTTGGTGCCCGGCTCCCAAAGAGGTTTCTGGCGGGCCAGCGCTTCGGTCATCGGGTGCCAGGCGAGCACCTCCGCGGGCGAGAGCGGGTGATCCAGCGCTGCCAACCCCGCCTGGTGACTCAGCACGTGGCGGATGGGAATGTCCCGCTTGCCGGCAGCGGCAAACTCGGGCCAGTAGTCGGCGACCGGCGCGTCCAGATCGAGCAGGCCACGCTCGACGAGCATGTGCACGCACGTGGAGGTCGCGCCCTTCGTGGTCGAGAAGACCAGTTGGAGGGTGTCCTCCTCCCAGGCTCGCCCCGTAGCCTTGTCCGCGAGTCCACTCCACAGATCCGCGACCACCCTGCCGTGCACGTGCACGCAGCAGGCGGCGCCCACCTCACCTCGCTGCTCGAAGTTCTCCTCGAACGCCTCACGCACGGCCTCGAAGCCGGGAGCGGCGTATCCGCTGGCCTTCGTCATGCCTCCTCCGGTAGCTGCAGTAGACCAAGGCTCGCGAGGCGAGCCTTCCATGGTCACGACCGGAAGGCGGGACATCCGGGCTCCTCTCGAGGGCGTGCGCCTACCGATGGGCTTCCCGCTGGACCGCAGTCAGATGCTCGGAGATCAGGCTAACCGGTACCAGCGCTTCGAGGCCATCTGGCGGGCTCCGGCCGGTTGGCGGGTACGGGGTTCTTAGTCACATACGCGAAGCTATACTCTCGGGCATCGGACACGAGCGTTGAAGGCACCGTCCAAACAGTGGCCGACCAGGCAGCAGCCGACACTGGGGGGGAGCAATGCGGCATCTTGCTCGGGTTCTCGTCGTCCTCGCCGTGGTCTCGACTCTTCTCCCGGCTGTCCAGGCGCGCACTGCTCATGCGGACACTTGCACGAGCGACATCTTCGGTCCCAACGACCCCGAGTTCGCCGCCTCGGAGAGATCCTGGCCAGGTCAGACGACCTTCAACGCCGAGCAGTGGGACTCCTACGACTGCATCCCGCAATCGGCGCCACTGGCGACAGACCCCGAGGGCGCTTCCGGGATGAGCGTCAACCGGGCCTGGAAGGAGTATGGGTACGGCAGCGACGAGGTCCTGGTCGCCTATATGGAGGGTGGAGTCAACTGGCGCAATGGCAACGCACCCGAACTGCGTCGCCGTGCCTGGCTCAACACCGGCGAGCTGCCCAAGCCGCGCAAGGCCGACGGGGCGACGGCCGCCACCTACGACCTCGACGGCGACGGGATCGTGACGGTCGACGACTACAAGAACGATCCGCGCATCCATCGGCCGATGTTGCACGAAGGCACGGCCGGAGGGATTACCAGCGAGGACCTGATCGTCGCTTTCTCCGACGGCAGGGACGACGACGGCAACGGCTACGTGGATGACATCTCGGGCTGGAACTTCCACCGGGACACCAACGACCCGCAGACCGACCAGAGCATCTACGGGCACGCCAACGGTGAGTCGGCCCACATCCTGGCCGAGGCCGACAACAGCCTGATGGGAGCGGGGCTCTGCCCTCGCTGCCGGCTGTTGTCGGTCAAGGCGGCCGACGAGGCGATCGCCCGGCCCGACCGGGTGGCGGAAGCGATCACCTTCGCGGTTGACTCCGGAGCCAAGGTGGTCGCGGGAGTCATCGTGTCCCTCGGGTACTCGTCGGCCCTTGATGCGGCATTCCGGTACGCCTACGAGCGTGGCGCCGTGGTCATCTTCGCCTCCAACGACTTCGAGTCGGCCGACCACACCGACGGCATGTACTTCCCGCATGTCTGGCCGGGGAACTCGGTCACATCGGACATGAGCAACCGAGTTGGCCAGTCCACACCCGCGGATCTCGCGGCCACCACCTTCCGGTCGCGGTCGAGTCTTACGTCCTACGGCCCGCACTCGCTGTTCTCCACCCCGAACCGGGACGGGTCCACTTCCGCCGGCGTGCCCTCTCAGGCCGGGGTCGCCGCCATGGTCTACTCGGCGGGAGTGGACGCTCTGAAGGCCGGCAAGATCGGCCGGCCGCTGAGTGCCGACGAGGTCAAGCAGGTCGTTCGCTCCACCGTCTCCTACATCGGCGAGGCTCCCTGCCAGTTCTGCTTCGGGGGACCCGCGGACGCCACGTTCAACATCCAGTACGGCTACGGGCGCCCCAATGTGTTCAAGGCGATGCAGGCGGTCAACGCCGGCGCCATCCCGCCTGAGGTGGATATCCTCACGCCGCGTTGGTACCAGTGGATCGATCCGACCAAGGCCCAAACCCTGCGAATCTCGGCCGACGTGGCGGCCCTGCGTTCACCGTCGTTCACCTACGAAATCCAGTACGGCCTGGGTTCCCAGCCGACGGAGTCCGAGTTCGTAACGATCGCGTCCGGGTCGGGCCAGGGTCGCAAGACCGTCCAGGCCGACCTCGACCTTTCCCTGATCCCGAAGTCGTTCTGGGCCGCACCGTACGCGATGACCTCGGATCGTCTGTCGATCGAGCAGTACGACGTCACGGTCAGGGTGCAGGCGCGCGACGCGGCCGATCGAATGGGCGAGGACAGGCTCGCGGCGCAGGTGCGCCATGACGACAGTCTCCTTTCCGCGTTCCCGCTGGAGATCCGCACCTCGGGTGACTCCTCGCCGGCGCTGGCCGACATTGAGGGACGAGGACAACTGGACATCATCCTGGGGACCGCGGACGGACTGGTCCACGCCTTGCGCGCCGACGGATCAGAAGCGCCGGGGTTCCCCGTCTCGACCGGCCCCGCGCCCGGCGCGGACCCCCGCAACCCACGCAACTACTTGCGGTCGCGGGCCTGGAGCGATCCCAAGCGCCCGCGCCCGCCGGACGGAATCATGGCCCCCACCGCCGTCGGGGATATCGACCACGACGGTGGGCTCGAGATCGTCGCGGCCACCATCAACGGTCGAGTCTGGGCCTGGGATGGGCGAGGGAGAGTGAAGGCCGGCTTCCCGGTCGAGACCTCACGCGATGGGCAATCGCAGCCGGTCCCCGCCCCCGACACCCCCTACGTTCGCAACCGCTCCATGGGTGTGGTCGGATCGCCGGTGCTGGTCGACCTGGACCGCGACGGCCGGCTCGAGATCGTGTCGGGCAGCTTCGACGGGCGGGTCTACGCATGGCGCTCGGACGGTCGCACTCAACCCGGGTGGCCGGTCGAGACCGAGAACCCCAACAAGCCTGAGGGTATGACCTATGCCCGGGACTTCAAGGTGGCGACCACGCCGTCGGTGGCGGACATAGACTCCGACGGTACCCCGGATCTGTTCGTCGCTTTGCAGGACACCGCGTTCACGCCGCTCGATTCCACCGTGGGCGTGATCGGATTCGTCACCGCTTTCTACGGACAGGGCAACGCTCATGCCGGCGGCGCGCTGGTGCCGGGCTTCCCGATCGCGTTGCCGGCGGCGGCCCAGGGCTACGGGACCGCACAGGACTTCATCACCGAGGGAGTGCAGACGCCGGCCACGTTGGATCTGCCGACCGGGCCCACCGCGATCGCCAACCCGGGCCTTTTCTTCCCGTACTCCATCGATCTGGCCACACAGGTCACAAGGCTGATGGCGGCGTCGGACTTCGCCCCCGAGCCCCCTCTGCAACAGGCATCCCCCATGATCCACTTCACAACTTCCGCCTCGATCGGAAACCTGCTGGGCACGCCGACCCCTCAGGTCGTCCAATCTGGCTCGGCGTCGGTGGACGTGATCTCCGCCATCATCGGGCTGCCCGGCCGTGGCATCCGGGTGCGCTCCGGCCTGACCGCCTACGATCCGGTGACCGGCGCCGTGCTGCCGCAGTTCGCGGTTGCCAAGCCCATCCAGGGCCTCGGGTTCCTCACCGCCCCTGCCATCGCCGACATAAGCGGTGATGGCAGTCCCGACGTCGTCCAGGTCACGGACTCGGCCGCGGCGCATGGCTTTGATGGTCTGACCGGACAGGTGATCGAGGGATGGCCCAAGTGGACGGGAGGGTGGTCGCTGTTCACGCCGGCCGTCGGGGATCTCGAGGGGGATGGGAAAGTTGAGGTGGTTCTCTCCACGCGCGAGGGCTACCTGCTGGCGTTCCACACTCCCGGCAAGGTCGAGGCGAACAGCGAAGCCTGGCACTACCACCAGAACGACCGCAACACCGGCCACTACGGTGACGACACCCGTCCTCCCGCCGCGGTCGATGACATGAAGGTCGAGGGCAGCACTCTCACGTTCACCGCTCCGGGTGACGACTGGAACAGCGGAACGGCCGCTCACTACGAGCTCTTCCGCTCGACTCAGGTGATCACGCAAGACACGCTGTCAAAGGCGACGAAGATCGTGGTGAGTCAGACGCCCAAGACCGCGGGACAGCGCGAGACACTGGCGATCCCATCCGAAGGGGTCGGGGGGTTCTTCGCGGTGCGAGCGATCGACGATGCGGACAACATCGGGCCGGTATGGGTGGGCGGAGCCGCGGTTTCGGACGTGAACCCCAAGAGACTGCCCGCGACCGGGGGTGCCGGGGCGGCTGCCGCCGGCCTGGGGATCTTGTTGTTGGCCCTGTTTGTCCGCCGCCGTTGCGCCGCCGGCTCCGGAGCCGGTGTGGCGCGTCCGAAGTTCCCCCACATTCGGTCGCGTCGCGCCTAGAGTCTGAGCGTTTCGAGGCTGCGAGCCACCGAGTCGGCCGGACCCACCTTGGTGGGCGGGGTGATGAACCGGCCTTGCTCGTCGATGACGGCATAGGAGCGCACCACTCCCCGGAAGCGCTTGCCCAGGAAGCTCTTCTCCTGCCACACTCCGTAGTCCTCGAGCATGCGGTGGGTCGGATCGGAGAGAAGCAGGAAGCTCAGCGCGTGCTTCTTGGCGAAGCGGCGGTGAGATTCCACGGAATCTGCGGAGACGCCGATCACCGGAACGTTCAGAGTCTCGAAGTCGGCCATCGAGTCCCGGTAGCTGCAGGCCTGGATCGTGCATCCGGGCGTGGAGTCCTTGGGGTAGAAGTAGAGTACGACCTTGCGTCCCCTGGACTCGTCAAGAGCGTGGGTCTTCCCGTCGGTTCCTTCGAGGGCAAAATCGGGTGCCAAGACCCCCTTTGCGAATGCCATCACTACCTCCGTTGTGTCGACCTCCGCGAGGCCCAACAACCTATTGAGCTGTGCCCACGTCGCCAATGCCCGCACCCATGAGAACCACTGCGAGCTGCCAGATGTTCCCCGCCGGCGCTCCAGAAGGACCTCTCCAGGGCGCCTTCGCGGCGCCCCACCCTTGGCCGCTACGGATCGTGTCTCTCGTCCGGTCTCTTGCCCGTGCGAGACAGAGTCAGCGCTCCCACCAAGACGACCGCGAATCCGGCCGCCGCGACCGCACCGAACCCGGGGCGGGCGTGATCGCCGAGCACAACCAGACCCACCAGGGATGGCACCACCGTTTCGAAAACCATCAGCGCGGCGCTCGCCGAGGTCACGGATCCTCGCTGGAGGGCGGTGGTGAATAGCAGCATCCCGAGGACCGCATATGCGGCCACAGCCCAAACGACCGGATTGGCGACCAGCCTCCAAGCTTCGGAAGGCACCTCCATTGAACGAATACCCACGGCGGCGCCTCCGAAAGCCAACCCGCTCAATGCCCCCAACCGAAGAGCCGAACGGTGTCCCGTGTGGGAGCGGGCGGAGACCGCCGCAATCAAGCCGATCGGAACAACGGAAAGCACGAGCAACGTCCTGCCCGCGAGTGGAAGCTCACGCGCCGATCCGGGCGCGGCGGACACCCCCAACATCACAAGCCCCGCTCCCAACAGGGCCAGGGCAACCCGTTCCAGCCGTCCCGGCCGGTTGTCCAGAATCAGCCATGCGGCCAGGGCGGTGACCCCGATGCCCGAGGCCACCACGGACTGGACGGCGAACAGGGGAAGCCGACGCACCGCGTAAAGGGAGGCCGCCGACCCCGAGACGTCCAGCACGATCCCGGCCAGGTAGGGAGGTTGCCTCATGACACGCACCAGCAGGGCCGGGTCCAGACGTGTCGAACTCCGGGTTCGCCTGGCCCCCATTTGCTTGAGGACCCCTGAGATCCCATAGAAGAGCGCGGCGGCGAAAGCGGCGGCGAGAGGGAGGATCACGAGGTTGCTCCCGGGGTATCGTGGCAGGCCGTTTGGACAAGGGTGCCAAATGGATTCTCACGGTGGCCGGGCTCGCCGGTCAACCGAGGACCCGGGGGATTCAAACGGCGGCCGGGCTCGCCGGTTGACCGAGGGTTCGGGGTGAGTGCGCCGCCACTACCGCTTCGGCGATACTTGGAGTCATGGAACTGCTCCTCCTGATCTTGTTCGTCGCCGTGGCCATCGTTGCGGGCTACTACTCCTACCGTGCCACGCAGGAGCGGCGGCGGAAGTTCATGTACATGGCGCGTCAGTACGGCCTCGAGTACTCCCTGTGGGACCCGTTCTCACTGCTCGGGCTGCCTTTCTCCCTGTTCTCCAAGGGCGACGGGCGAGGCCTGGACAACGTCATGTGGGGGTCCTGGCAGGGCCGGACACTGAAGTGCTTCGACTACTGGTACTTCGAGGAGACCTCCGATTCGAAGGGATCCCACTCGCGCTCCTACTGCCGGTTCTCCTGCTCGCTGTCGGAGATCCCCGCGTCCTGCCCTCGCCTGACGATCAGCCGCGAGAGCGTGTTCGGCCGCATCGCCGATCACCTGGGGTTCGCCGACATCCACTTCGAGTCCGAGGAGTTCAACCGGGCCTTCCGCGTGAAGGCCGACGATCCGAAGTTCGCCAGTGATTTCGTCAGCCCGCAGCTGATGGCCTGGCTGCTCGCCTCCGGCGGCGATTTTGCCTACGAGGTCGTTGGTCCGTACGTGCTTTGTTATCACAAGCGGCTCAAGCCGACCGCGCTGCTGCCGATGTGGGCAGCCCTGAAGTCCTTCTGCGCCAACGTGCCCAGAGTGGTGTACGAGTTGTATCCTCCGGGCGGCCTGGACTCGACCGGGCGGCCGATGATCCAGGGGTGGCCCCCACCGCAGGAAGGAACGGGATCGTGACGACAGCCGCATGGAGCACCCTGGGGGTGGTCGCCCTTCTGCTTCTCTACTCGGGGCTCTCCTACAACCGTTTCGTCGGTCAGCGAAACCTGATCCGGGATTCGTGGGCCAACATCGACACCGAACTGCGTCGCCGCTACGACCTGATCCCGAACCTGGTTGAAGCGATCAAGGGCTACGCCTCGCACGAGCGCACCGTGTTGGAGAGCGTCACCAGCGCGCGAGCCTCCGCTGTTGCGGCGACGGGCTCGCCGGAGGAACAGGCCGAGGCCGAGAACGCTCTGGTGTCCGACCTGCGCCGGCTGATGGTCGTGGCCGAGAGCTACCCGACACTGAGGGCAAGTGAGAACTTCCTCGCGCTTCAGCAAGAGCTGGCAATCACGGAGGACCGCATCCAGGCGGCCCGCCGCTTCTACAACGCCAACGTCCGCGACTACAACCGCCGCGTTCAGTCGATCCCTTCCAACGTCGTGGCCGGCACCTTCGGACTGAAGACGGCCCAGTACTTCGAGGTTCAGGAAGCGGTGCGCACATCCGTGCCCGGCGCCGGTTCCCCGACCGCACCGGTTTCGACCGGGCCGCCGGTCTCTCCTGCCGCCCCCGGTCCGCCTGCCGCCCCCGGCAGTGGGGACTAGGGCCGGAGCCACGCGTGTCCTCCTCTACCTCCCGAAGAACTCGCGGAACTTCTCGCTGGTTGGGAGGGGGCTACCCGTGAGAACGCCCGACATGCCCTCGAACTTGCTGAGGATCTTGATGCCGCGGTTGCCGATCTCGAACTCCACAAGGCTTTTCACGTGATCGCTGTCGCGCATCTTGGAGACGTTGAGCGCGCGCCGTATGTCGGAGGCCACCTCCGTGTAGCGCAGAAGAATGATGTTGTCCGCCACGGGAGAGGCTCCCCGGGCGAGGCTGAAGGTGGGCCCGAAGAAGGCTTCCGTCTCACTGGTTAGTAGACAGGAGGCCCCGACGGAGCGAATCAGCTCCACCGCCGACCACAGGTAGTCGAGAAACCGGCCCTCCTCCCGAGCCGCGTGCTCGAGTTCGGCCACGCTATCGATCACGACCCGCTGCACGGGGCCCTCCAACACGGACGCCCGCAGCTCGCTTCCCAGGACGTTGGCCTCGAGCTCCACGGGCTGAACGTATCGAATCGAGAGCAGGCCCGACTTGAGGGGTGCCGAGAAGTCCCACCCGAACGCGCGAGCCTTGGCCACGAGCTGATGCGAAGTCTCCTGCAAGGAGAGGTACAGGCACCGCTCGCCTCGACGTAGGCCCTCCTCCACGAAGTGCAGGCCGAGCACTGTCTTGCCGGCGCCCGATGGCCCCGCAACCAAGGTGGAGCTCGCGGCGGGGATTCCGCCGCCCATCATCCCATCGAGTGCGGGCACTCCCGTGGAGACTCTTCCCTTTGGCGCCTCCGCGCGGGGCGGCGTTGTGGCCTCCAGCCGAGGGAAGACCGCCACCCCGTCCGAGGTGATCCGGAAGGAGTGTTTGCCCGATAGGTAGTCGGAGCCGCGCATCTTCAGAACTCGCAGCCAGCGCTGGTCGAAGGGCCCGTGGGACTCGTTGGCGAGGTAGACGATTCCATCGGCCACGGCGAACTCAGGGTCGCGCCCCACGTCCTCGAGCGAGTACTCCCCCACGAGGAACAGGACCGCCTCCGAATGCGCAACCCGTGAGGCCATGTCGTACAGGACCGATCGGAGACTGGAGTAGTCTCCCATCTCGTGAAGAGCCTTGCTGGAGTCGATGACGACGACTGCCGGTTCCTCGTCGAAACTCCTGCGGACCACCTCGGCCGCCAACGCGCCGAGCCCCTTCTCGGCTGCGAGCTGGGCCACGTTGACGATGTCCACCGTTGTGGCGATCGCATGGGCGTCGAAGAACCGGAACTGCTCGAGGTGGGAAATCAGCTTGGAGTGCGGCTCCGAGAGCGTGGTGAAGTAGAGGGCGCGTCTACCTCGGGCCGCTGCCGCGAAGCAGATCTGCTGGGCGAGGACGGTCTTGCCGGTCCCAGGGGACCCCGCCAGCACCACGAGCGATCCCAGGGGGAATCCGCCTCCCGTGATGAGATCGAGGTTGGCGATTCCGGTCTCCAGGCGCTCCATCTCCTAGGTCCCTTCTCCCAAGAGCCCCCGCACGAGCTCCAGCAACTCAGATGGCCGGTAGGGCTTCTTGAGCGTGGCGTCGGCTCCCGTCGTGCCGTTGGGGTTGGCGCTGACCAGCCCGATGGGGATCTGATACGTGGATGGGTCTGAGCGAATAGAGAGGATGAGCTGCTGACCGTCCATCAACGGCATCATGAGGTCGGTGAGGATGGCATCGGGGCGCTGCTCGCTGAGGCGCTGCAGGGCGGCGACGCCGTCATGTGCCTCGATGACCTGGTAGCCGGATCTCTCAAGGGTCAGCCGCAGCAAGAACACCATGTCCGGCTCGTCATCCACCACCAGGATCGTCTTCATCTCGATCATCCGATCGTCGCGGAATGCGGGGCGAGAGGTTTGCGGGCACTGCCGCGCCCACGTGCCCGAACACACACCGTAGACGGACCCACGGCCGCCTCCTCAGCTTCAGTCTCCAGGGGGCCACTGGAACAGTGTAAGTCCAGACCCCACCCAAGGTTGAGAGTACTGACAGTGGCCGATGATTCCCCCCGCACGGGCGATGACTGGGGGAGGCGGGCAATCGCGAGGCTCCTCATGGTTCGCGATTACCGGCAGCGGGCCGTAGACGGGGGCTGCTGCGCGTCCTAATCTGGCTGTGGGAGGCGCGTAGCTGTGGGCGGGGAGTTCGCACTGATCCCATGATGATCGGGGAAGGAGGGGCGGACCCATGAAGACGGCACAAGACGCTCTACAGTGGGCGGCGGCCGGGGCGTTCCTGATTCTGGCCGCGGCGGCCATTGTCGACTGGCTTGACCGGCGTGAGCGGGCCTCTTCGCATCTTGCCTGGGCGATGGGACTATTCGGTGGCGGGACGCTGGCGCAAGCGATCCTCTCCGCGGTATATCCGGCGGGCGCGGTTCGACTCTTTCCCCCGCACGGGCTGCGCATCATGGTCCCGATCCTGATCGTCCTTGCGACGTACGCCTTCCTGTTGTTCTTGGCCGACTTCGTGCGCTTCCCCTGGTGGGCCCACGGCGCTGCCATCGCCGCGGCGCTCCTGTTCGTGGTTCTCAGCGCGATTGAGCGCCCTGACATCGCGATCGTCAATTTCAAGATCGTCGCGGTGCATGTGAGTAACGTCATGGGATTCGTGGACTTCGCGAAGCTCCTGTACCTTTACCTGGCGGTCGTGTTTGGAATCCTGGCTCTTGCGTTCGGCGTGTACGGGGTTCGCGCCGGAGGGCGCGTGCGCGCCAGGATGCTCTTGGTCGCCGCCGGGTTCTTGTTGCTGTTCCTCTCCGCGGGCGTGACGCCTCGCCTTCTGATCGGACGCCCCAGCACCACGACCATCCAGTGGGTCATCCTGATGGTGTGGGTTCTCGACATCCTCTCCGCCCCGTTGCTGTTCTTCGGCTTCACCCCACCCTCAGCGCTCATGCGCCGGTCCCGGCCTGGGGGGGAAGAGCCGGCCGCGACCTCCTGAGCGCGATGGTGTTCTCCGGGCGAGCCCTGCTGGCCCCGGGGTCGGCAGGGTAGCCGGCCGAAGGAGTTCAGTTCTCGGGCAGCAGCACCTGAAATGAAGCACCGCCGCCGGGGCAGTCTTCGACCCACGCCCGGCCTCCGTGCGGCTCCGCAAACCGAGAGACCAGTGCCTTCCCCGCCTCCCCGTTCGGTGCTCCGGGTCCCCGGTGATAGCCTTGGTTGGCGGCACGCTTTCCCTGCTCAGACGAGGGCTTTCGACCCGGAGGCTTGCGGGATGTTCAGTTGCAGACAACGCGTTCTGGCGGCGCTGGATCACCGGCAACCCGACCGGGTGCCGCTTGACCTGGGGGGCGGGCCCACCTCCGGGATGCACGTCGACTCGGTCTACCGTTTGCGGCAGGCTTTGACGCTGGACCCGCTCGGCACCCCGGTGAAAGTGATCGAGCCCTTCCAGATGCTCGGCGAGATCGGGTCCGATCTGGCCGGAGCGCTGGGAGTGGACGTCGTTTCGCTCTCGCCTCAGGGGACGCTGTTCGGCTTCAAGAACGAAGGCTGGAAACCCTGGACGACCTTCAGTGGCACCCCGGTGCTGGTGCCCGAGAAGTTCAACACCGCGCCTGAGCCCAACGGCGACATCCTCCAGCACCCCGAGGGCGACCACTCGGCGCCGCCAAGCGGACGCATGCCCAAGGGCGGCTTCTACTTCGACGCCATCACACGACAGGGCCCGATCGACGACGACAACCTCAACGTCGAGGACAACCTCGAGGAGTTCGCTCCCATCGCCGATGAGGACCTCGCCCACTTCGCCGCTGAGGCCGAGCGGCTCTCGACCGAGACCGACAAGGCCATCCTTGCCAACTTCGGCGGCACCGCGTTCGGGGACATCGCGCTCGTGCCCGCCACCTGGCTCAAGCACCCCAAAGGTATCCGGGATGCCGAGGAGTGGTACATGAGCACGGTGGCCCGGCGTGACTACGTCTACGAGGTGTTCTCGCGCCAGTGCGAGATCGTGCTGGCGAATCTCGGGAAGCTTCACGCCGTCGTCGGCGATCGCATCACGGCGGTGTACCTGACCGGCGCGGACTTCGGGATGCAGAACGGTCCGTTCCTCTCGCCGGCAATGTACCGAGACCTGTTCCAACCGTTCCACAAGGCCGTCAACGACTGGATCCACCAGCACACCTCGTGGAAGACGTTCATGCACTCCTGCGGCTCGATCATGCCGCTGATCGGCGAGTTCATCGAGTCGGGCTTCGACATCCTGAACCCGGTGCAGACCTCGGCGGTAAACATGGACCCGCGCGAGCTCAAGGCCCGCTTTGGGGATCGCATCACGTTCTGGGGCGGGGGAATGGACACCCAGCGGGTGCTGCCCTTTGGCACTCCCGATGAGGTGCGCAGCCAGGTCAAGGAGCGGATAGAGATCTTCGGGTCGGGCGGGGGCTTTGTCTTCAATCCCATCCACAACGCTCAGGCCGGCGTTCCGGTGGAGAACCTGCTGGCCATGTACGAGGCGGTCAGGGAGTTCGGTTCCTGCGCATCGCCGGGTCTCGCCCGTCGAGGCTCCGGTCCCGCATCGCAAGATTCAGTCCCCCATGCACCGAGTCCGTGCCGTGCAGGCGAGGAGAGTCCATGAGTTCGATCCTTCAAGATGCGGTCGACCAGGTCAGGCAGAGAGACCCCGACCAGCCGGAGTTCCTCGAGGCCGTTGAGGAAGTCATGGGGAGCCTGGAATGCACGGCCTCCCGGCACCCCGAGTTCGTCAGGGCGAAGATCTACGAGAGGATCGTGGAGCCCGACCGGATGATCATGTTCCGGGTTCCCTGGGAGGACGACCGGGGAGACTGGCACGTCAACCGGGGATACCGGGTCCAGTTCAGCAACGCGATCGGTCCCTACAAGGGCGGTCTGCGCTTTCACCCGTCGGTGAACCTGAGCATCATCAAGTTCCTGGGCTTCGAACAGATCTTCAAGAATGCCTTGACCACCTTGCCCATGGGGGGAGCCAAGGGTGGGTCCGACTTCGACCCCAAAGGCAAGTCGGACAACGAGGTGATGCGCTTCTGCCACGCGTTCATGCGTGAGCTATACCGCCACATCGGCGCGGATGTTGACGTGCCGGCGGGCGACATCGGCGTCGGCGGCCGGGAGATCGGTTACCTGTTCGGCTACTACAAGAAGATCGTCAACGAGCACACCGGGGTATTGACGGGCAAGGGGCTGGAGTACGGGGGCAGCCTGATGCGCCCGGAGGCCACCGGCTACGGGCTGGTCTACTTCGTCGAGGAGATGCTGGCGACCCGCGGCAAGACCCTCGAGGGGCAGACGATCGCAGTCAGCGGGTCCGGTAACGTGGCGCAGTACACGGTCCAGAAGGCATCTGAGATGGGCGCGAAGGTCGTGACCCTGTCCGACTCCAACGGCACCGTGGTCGACGAAGCCGGCATCAGCGGCAAGAAGTGGGACTACCTGATGGAGTTGAAGAACGTCCGACGGGGCAGGATCGGCGAGTACGCCGAAGAGTTCGGTGCGACCTACTACGAGGGTTTGTCGGTGTGGGATGTTGTCCGAGAGCAAGGTTTGAAGGTCGGGGTCGCCCTTCCGTGCGCCACGCAGAACGAGATCAACCAGAAGACCGCTCAGACACTTGCCGACAGCGGGTGTGTGTGTGTCGCCGAGGGCGCCAACATGCCATCCACTCTCGAGGCCATCGCTGTGTACCGGGACAGAGGCATGCTTTACGGTCCCGCGAAGGCCGCGAACGCGGGCGGTGTGGCGACCTCGGGACTGGAGATGAGCCAGGGCAGCATGAGACTTTCGTGGACCCGGGGAGAGGTCGACGACCGACTTCATCGCATCATGAAGAGCATCCACAAGGCGTGCCTGGAGGCGGCGGAGGTCTACGGCAAGAAAGATGACTACCTGGCGGGAGCCAACATCGCGGGCTTCGTGAAGGTCGCCAGGGCAATGCTCGCCTACGGCCTCGTCTAACCGGGTACTTCTAGCCGGGTACATCCAGCCGAGTACGTCAAACCGCTTCATTCGGACACAGCCGGGGGTTCTTCCCCAACCGTCGATGGAGGTGGGCCACGATGGCAAACGGGCTGGTGGGTTGCACCGCGGTGGAGATCGCCGATCGCGTCCGCAGCGGGAAGGTTTCTCCGGCAGAGGTCGTGCGCGCTCACCTGGATCAGATCGCCGCTCTCGACGGGCGTTTGGGGGCTTTCCAGTTGGTCCGCTCGGAGCGGGCGCTTGCCGAGGCGGAGGAACTCGGGAGGCGCGCCGACCTGGCGGACCTGGTTCTCGCCGGAGTTCCCGTGGCCATCAAGGACAACATCCCGGTGGCCGGAGAACCCATGCGCAACGGATCTACGGCCACCTCCGACGAGCCCCAGGCAAGTGACCACGAGGTCGTGCGCCGGTTGCGTGCGGCCGGGGCGATCATCATCGGGAGCACCCGGTTGCCGGAACTCGCCATCTGGCCCATGAGCGACGGTGCGTTCGGGACGGCGCGCAACCCCTGGAACCTCGATCGGACACCGGGGGGCTCCTCCGGCGGATCGGCGGCGGCGGTGGCCGCCGCCATGGTGCCTGTCGCGCACGGCAACGACGGCGGGGGATCGATCCGGATCCCGGCGGCGGACTGCGGGATCTTCGGCATCAAGCCCGGGTCTGGGGTGGTCCCTTCCGATTTCGAGATGGGCGACTGGTACGGCATGGCCGTCAACGGCCCCCTCGCCACGACCGTGGACGACGCCGCGCTGGTCTTGTCGGTCATGGCGGGTCGAGCGGACCTGCGCGGGCCGCAACCGCCGGAGCGCCCCCTGCGGATCGCCGTGTCGACGGTGTGTCCGGTGCCGGGGGGACGTGTGGCTCCGGCGTTCAAGGCCGCGACTCTGCGCACCGGTGGGCTGCTCAAGGGAGCCGGTCACCGCGTGGAGACGGCCGGTCTGAAGTATCCGATCTGGGTGGCGCTGGCCTTCCTCAAGCGCTGGCACGCCGGTGTCGCGGACCAGGCCGATTCACTGGATATCAGCAGGCTGGAACCACGCACGCGACGTCAGGCGGCGATCGGCCGATGGGCGCGCCCCCGGATCAAGGTAAGGGAGCGCGAGGCCTGGCGCTCCCTGCTCTCCCGCTTCTTCGAGGACCACGATGTGCTGGTCATGCCTTCCCTTGCGCGGACTCCTCCGCGGGCGGAGGGCTGGAGCCGCAGGTCGTGGCAGGCCAACCTGTGGGCAAGCTCGCAGTACGCGCCGATGACGGCGCCCTGGAATCTCTGCGGATACCCGGCGGCCGCCGTACCCGCCGGGACGGGGCCGGACGGGATGCCTCTTTCGGTGCAACTCATCGCACCTGATGGCTGTGAGGCGCTCATCTTGTCGGTGGCCAAGCAGATCGAGCAACTGCGCCCCTGGCCGCGGCATGCTCCCATCGCCGGTGTCTGAGGGAGTGGGGGCGACAGGTCAAACCGAGGGCACGCACCGCCCCTTGACCCTCGATGTCCAGTGTGGTTGCGTCAGGGCACCTCTGGTTCCACGGCCGGCGCGCGCGACTGCCGGGTCGTGAGAACGACGCCGGCAAGAATGAGAGCCAGCCCGGCGATGGCGGTAGCGGTGACGGGCTCGTGAAGCAGTAGGGCCCCGTAGATCACGGCCGCCGGCGGCTGCAGATAGGTCACCACTATGGCTCGGGTGGCGCCCGCTCTGGCGACCAGAGAGAAGTAGAGGATGAAAGCGAAACCGGTTCCCCCCAAGCCGAGGACCAGCAACGATCCAATCACGGCAAGCCCCGGCATACGACTGGGTGCGCCGAAAGCGATGGCGAATGGAGCCAGGAGCACTGTGCCGGTCAGGGTCTGGGTGAGCGCGATCGTGATCCCGGATTGCCCGGCGAAGGCCGTCCGGGCATACACCACACCGATCGCGTAGCAACCGCCGGCAAGGAGCACGGCCACCCTCCCGCCCACGCTTCCTCCGTGGATGACGGAGTCCGCCCCAAGGAGCACGGCGACTCCCAGGAACCCCAATAGCACGCCCAGGACGCCTATCCCGCGGACCCGGTGGGAGCGGTCCCAGCGGACGGCGAGGATCGCGGTGAACAGAGGGGCGGATGCATTCAGGATTCCCGCGAGGCCACTGTCGATGCGCTGCTCGGCCCACGAGATCAGGAGGAAAGGCACGACGGCAGACGTCAGGGCGAGCACGATCGCCCGAACGGGGCGCACATCTCGGAGGAGCCTGGTAGCGCGGCCCACGGCTCCCCGTCCGGCCCGAGCGCGCTCACCGGCAACCAGCACGAGGAACACGGCCGCCGCACCCAACACGAGCCGCCCCTCGACCAGCGCCAGGGGGGAGAGCTCGCGCACGATCACCTTGATGAGCAGGAAAGAGGCCCCCCAGATGGCGGCAAGTATGACGAGGTCGAGCCGATCCCTGTGTCTCATGGCGGTGCCAGTATGCCTGACTTGCCGGAGCGTTTTGGAGTCCCACCCGCTCGAGGTTCTCCCGTGCATGTGAATGCGTTCGCGCCCCGTTACGAGTGACACCTCGAGGATCGCCGTCGCGTCCCGTGCGAAGAGGTCCCGTGCCGGCAAATCCGTGCCGGCAAATCCTTGACGGACAAAGGGGTCTGTGCTACTCAGGTATGCATTACTTACCTGTGTTGGACGTGGGGGGCGCATGCAGCAGGTCTGGCAGGCCTACAAGCCGGCCCAGGGACACCCGGATTGGGACGATCTCCAACGGAGAGCGGCCGCCCTTGTGGCTCAAGCGGTGCCTCTCCTTCCGCCTCGTTCACGGCTGCAGGATGTCTGGAGAGTGGCTCGTTCCCTGTCCACGATAGCTCGCACGTTTCAGGCCAATCGCGCAACGCTCGCGCGCGGGGACGAGGCCATTCGACCCCTGTTCTTCATCTGGACGATGCTGAACGCCTGCAACTTCGATTGCGGCTACTGCGACAACCACCAAGGAATGAAGTACCCGGACCTGCCGAATCGCGGTGCTCTGGGGACCGAACAAGGAAAACAGCTCCTGAAGGTGATGCGCACGCGAACGACAGCCATCTACTTCTGCGGTGGAGAGCCGACGCTCCGGCCCGATCTGCCCGACCTGGTCGAGGAAGCATCACGGCTCGGCTATTTCCCGATGATGATCAACACCAACGCAAGCCGGCTGCACCACCTGCTGTCGAAGCCCGGCGGAGCCCGGTGGCTGTCGCATATCGATGCCGTGATCGTGAGCCTCGATGCTCTCAACCTGGACGTGCTGCGGCAGATGTACGGATACGCGACGCCTGAGGACGTGATCGTCAACACACTCGCGCTGAGCGCACTCTCACGCCGGATGGGTTTCAAGGTCGTGCTGAATTGCGTGATACAACCCGGACTCATCGACGAGGCTCGGGCGGTCTTTGATTTCTCTCAGGACATCGGCTGCACGTTTGCGTGCTTGCCGATGAACGCGGGGTCGGAGATCGCCGGTGGCCTACGTGACGATCCCGAGTACCTGGCGCTGGCGAGAGAGATCATCGGACGCGCGGCCCGGGGCGCGAGAGTCGCGGGGGGCCCCAGGATCATCGAGAGCCTGCTGTTCTCCAAGCCGCGCCGGTGTCTCCCGACCACCTTCGTGCACGTCGACCCGGACGGCAGCGTGATATGGCCGTGCAAGCCGGCGGTGAGGGTAGGGCCCCATCACGTGCAGGCCCTCGGCAAGTCCAACCTCGACCAGATATGGGCAGAGGCCAGGCGGCAATTCGACCCGACGGGCTTCCGCGATTCTGAAGCGTGCAGCGGTGAGTGCAACTGGCTCCAGCACTACGTCGCCGACGCCTATGTGAAGGCATTGCGGAATCCCCGGAGCCAGGCATGGGCGCTCCGGGAGGCTCTCGCGCTCTACCTGAGAAAGAAGTGAGGTGAAAGTGGGGGGGCGCGGATTGGCGTCGGGTCTGAGGCTGGGAGCTGAGGCGCTTCTTCTCGGCCTGGCCTACGTGCCTATTGCCTTGGGCCGAGCGGACGACGCTCCGCTGATGTGGGCGTGTGTAACCGGACTCCTGTCGATACGCCTTCTCGTGCTGAGACGGCCGAGAGACCTCTGGGTGCTGGCGGCAGGCATCATCCTGGGCGGTGGGAGCGACTTGCTGACGGTCAGCCGAGGTGTGTACGCATACACCGCGTCGGACTTCCTGCCTTGGGCCATACCGGCGTGGATGCTTCTCCTCTGGGGTCACATCTTCTTGTTCATGCGCTCTCTCTTCTGCCTGGCCCCCTTGAGAACGGAGCTTCCGAGACGGGGATACTTCCGCGGTGGCAGGGTGCTGCTCTTGGATGCCGGGGCCGTGATCCTTCTCAAGGCCGCCTTCTACGCTTTCTCGGAAGCACCCGCCCGAGCGGCGGTTGCCGGCGCCGTCATCATCCTCGCGCGCTACGCGATCGCACGTCCGCATCGGGCGGACATTATTCTCGGACTTCTCGCTCTTGCAGGAGGGCCGGCAGTCGAGGGCGAACTGATTAGGGCCGGGCTGTATGAGTACAGGGATGGTCTCCTCTTCGGAGTCCCTCTCTGGTTGGCGGAGTGGTGGCTGTTCGCGGTGCCTTTGCTGAACCGGCTGGGTGTTTTCGTCGATGCTTGGGGGCAGGCTCAGGGGGGGGTCGGGGTTCGGCCTGCTCACATTGGAGAAGGGGTAGCGAGGGAACCACTGACGGGGGGCAGTACCATGCGCTTGCCGGGAGATGCACACTACTGTGGACCATGACCTTTTCGTGGCCGCGGGAATCACATACGTAGTTCGCTGGCCCATTCAGCTTCTGTGCCTCGGCATGGCTCTGCGCGGCCTTCGGGCCGGCAGGAAGCGCGAGGCATCATCTTGGGCTATGGCCGCGGCCGCGGCGCTGGCCGCCCCCTACCTCCTGCTGCTGTTCGGCCAGCCCCTTGCGGGGCCCGTCAAGGTGGCCTGCCTGGTAGTCATCGGTGTCGGAACGGGATGGGTGGTTAGGCGCCACTTGCGGCGCGGTTTGGGCCGCCGTTCCCCAGACAAGGTGGTGATCTGATGCGGCGATCCAAGGACTCCCTCCTCAACGTCTTCATCCCCCTTCACATCGGGCTCGCGTTCGTCCTGGCGCTGGGCATTGGGATGGGCCTGCGAGGGCGCGAATCGGAGAGAACGGTTGAGGCCGTGAGCCCTATCGCGGCGGCGGCGGGCACTCTCGCGCCCGACGGTTCGGTTGCGCAGGCCGCGCCTGGCTCTGACGCCGCGAGATCATCCGGCGCCGGCAACGCGGTGAAGGTTGCGGGGAAGGAAAGCGCGCAAACCTGGAAGAAGACGGGGGTCCTGAAGATAGGGTCCATAGTCAGCGAGAGCGGGCCGACCAACCTGAGCATGGCCGAGGAAGCGACGCGGGCCTACTTCCAGATGGTCAACGAGAGCGGCGGGATTCACGGCCTCAAGCTCGAGTTGATCGCCTACGACGACGGATTCGATGCCACGACCGGCATGGTCCGGGCGCGCCGGCTCGTCGAGCAGGACGGCGTTTTCGCCATCGTGGGGTGGATGGCGCCACAGACGGAAGTCTCCGCGATCTCGTACTTCGAGAAGCAGGGGGTGCCCGTGATCGGCGGGATCAACTACCCGGAGACGGTGGCTTCCCATGTAGGTTTCCCTTTGGGCCCCAACAAGGGACGCGCCATGGCCGGCGTTGCTCCCATCATCTGCCGGTTCAACCCGGGTAAGGTGCAGGGCGTCGTCATCGATGCCTCCTTCGCCGACCAGTTGATGGACGCGGTGGCCAAGCAGTTCGAGAAGGGTTGCCCGACGGCGACGCTGGTCGGGATCGAGAAGGTCAGCGCGGCGAACCCCGACTACACCCCCAACGTGCTTCGCTGGCGCTCCAATGGTGCGGAGAGCATCCTGGCCATGCTGGACATCGGCTCGTATACGCGCATGTTCCAGGCGATCGGCCGGCAGGCATGGAAACCTCAGACGTTCACATTCGCCTTCACCGACCGCGAGGCAACCGCCGCGGTGGGTCAGTACCTGGAAGGAACAGTGGACATAGGAGGGCAGCTCGTCCCCTGGGTCCACTCCAACCATCCGGGCGTGAAGAAATGGGCGGCGGTCGTGCACAAGTACTACCCGAACTCGCGACTGGGCAACTACTCCGAAGGAGCCTGGACCTCTGCCCAGATGTTCGTCGAGGCGTTGAAGCTCGCCGGACCCGATTTCACCCGAGAGAAGGTGATCCAGGCGCTCGAGCAGTCCGTGGAGCTGCGACCGGACGTGGGCGGCCCGATGAGGTTCCGGCCGGGTGACCACGACGGCGCGCGCTGCGTGGAGGTGGTCCGATGGAAGGGATCGGACTGGGTCGAGGCCTACGGGTCGTGGCAGTGCTGGGACTACACCTCGGACGGCGGGGCTCGTTTGGCCCCTTCGGTCCCGATGGGCGATTAGCCTTGGCACCTCTACCGGCCCGCGCGGCCCGAGACTGGACGTGGGGAGTGCCCCCATGAGAGTGGGACCGCTGCTGCGGGGCGTGAGCGGGTCCGGGGTCAGGGGGTATCCGGCGTGTCGGACCTGAGTCTGCTCCTGCCTCTCACCATTGTGGGAGTCGTGCTAGGGACCATGTTCGCTCTTCCGGCCATGGGCCTGGTCCTCATATACAAGACCTCCCGGGTGCTCAACCTGGCCCACGGCGCCATCGGCATGTTCTCGACTTTCGTGGCCTACCAGCTCGGCATCGTCTGGCACCTTCCGGTCTGGATGGCGGTGGCCGGTGCTGTGGTGTTCGCCGGGCTGCTGGGGATCTTCATCGAACGGTTCACGATCCGTCCCCTCGAGGGAAGGCCTCCTCTCACGAAAGTGGTGGTGACGCTCGGGTGGCTCCTCGTCCTAACCAGCGCCGCGGGTGCCATCTGGGGTGCCAGCGCCTACCACGTCCCCGTCAGGGTCGCCTCCGAGAGCACGATCGGCCTGCCCGGCGTGCGCGTGAGCTACCTGCAACTGGTGAGTCTCGGGGTGGCCGTGGCTCTTGCCGTTCTTCTCGCGCTGTTCTTCAAGAGAACCCGGCTGGGGCTGGCGATGAGGGCGGTCGCCGACAACGTCGAGGCCGCGCGGATCCTGGGTGTGCGTGTGAACGTGGTCAACTCGGCGGCATGGGCGCTCGGCAGCATCCTCGCGGCCGTCGCGGGGATCCTGCTTTCTCCCATGATCACCCTGGACACCTACTCGCTCACCCTGCTCGTCGTGTCGGCTCTTGCCGCGGCTCTGGTGGGAGGGCTCGTCAGCTTGCCGGCGACCTTCGCTGCCGCCGTGGCGCTGGGCATCATGCACAGTGACGTGGGCATATGGGTGACGACGCCCGGTGCGAAGACTCTCATAACGCTCGGCATCATTCTGTTCGCCATGCTATGGAGACGATCCATGCTTGCTGAGGTACTGGAGATTTCGACGGCGTAGGTTCCTGGGATGGGGGGAGTAGTGGGGAAGTCACTCAAGATGATGGCCAGGCCGGCTGCCATCTTGGCCGTGTTGTTCCTGGCGGCCACGCTCCCGCTCGGGATGGGCAAGTTCAGCGTGTTCCTGCTCGCCCAGACTCTTGTCTACGCCGTGGCCATGTTCGGCCTGGTGGTCGTGGTGGGGCTTCTCGGACAGCCCTCGCTCATGCACGCGGAGATGATGGGGGTCGGAGCCGGGGTCACCGCGGCGCTCGTACAGGGCTACCACTGGAACTTCTGGGCAGCGGGACTTGCCGCCGTGGCCGTCGGCTACTTCACGGGCGTGATCGTGGGTCTTCCTGCTTTGCGGGTAAGGGGCTTGGGGCTGGCCATCGTTACGCTCGCCATAGCCCAAACCTTCGATCAACTCGTCCTGCCGTCCAAATTCCTTCAGGGACACGGCGGAGGTCGCGTGATATCGCGTCCGAGCCTGGGACCGATCTCGCTGGCCGGCGACCACGCGTTCTTCGAGGTGGCCCTCGTCGTTTTCGTTGCGTGTCTGTTGCTGGTGCTGTCCATCCGCCGGGGAAAGCTCGGCCGGATGTTCAAGGCCATTCGCGAAAGCGAGAAGGGCGCGGCGGCGAGTGGCGTGTCGCTCACGCGCTACAAGCTTCTCGGCTTCGCCACCTCAGCGGGGTTCGCCGCTCTGGCCGGAGTGATGTCGGTGGGGCTGACCGGCTCCTACACTTCCGCCCCTTATGACTGGCTCCACTCCATGGTCTTCCTCGCCATGCTCAGCATCATGGGCGCGGCCACCGTGTCGGGCGCCGTCGTGGCCGCGGTCGTCATCATCGCTGTGCCCCAGCTACTCCAACAGGCCAAGTTCCTGGATCAGCTCACGCAGTTCACCTCCGGCCTCATCCTCATCGTCCAGACGATCATCGCTCCGCAGGGAGCGGTGCCGATGGTGGCAGCCGGCTTCCGGGCTCTCGTCCACAGGCTGCACCGGGCCGGACCGGGTAGCACATCAGATTCACCGGACACCGGCGATGCTCGCCACGGCGCCGCTCCCACACAGGTGGGCGGAGATGCGAGTGGTTGTGTGACATCGTCCGAAATCGGAGAAGCGGAGGAGCCCGGCGGGATCCTGGTGACATCGGGCAGAAGGCGAAGGTAGGGGAGCGGTGGCCGTTCTGGATGTGACGGGGGTCTCGGTCAGGTTCGGGGGAATACATGCCCTGGGCGATGTCTCCCTCTTCGTCAATGCCGGGGAGATCGTCGGCTTGATCGGCCCCAACGGAGCCGGCAAGACCACTCTGTTCAACGTGATATCCGGGTTGAGGGCCGCGGACGCGGGCAGCGTCTATTTCCTTGACGAAGACATCACGGGACTGGCTCCGGAACACAGGTCCTTGCTCGGTGTCGGGCGGACCTTCCAGTCGGTCGAGGTGTTCCGAGGGCTCGCCGTCGAGGAAAACGTCATGATCGCGAGGGAGGCTCGTGAGAAGGCCGGCCCGGTAGCCACCGCGCTCAGGACTCCTTGGGCTCGGATCGAGGCCAAGCGCTCCGAGGAGAAAGTGCGAGTCCTACTGCGCATCCTCGGGCTCGACGGAATCCGGAAGGTCCTCGCTGGTGATCTCCCGCTCGGAGCCCAGAGGAGAGTCGAGTTGGCGCGCGCGCTGGCCGGGCAGCCCAAGCTGTTGCTGCTGGACGAACCGGCTTCCGGCATGGACACCAAGGAGACCCACAGTCTCGCCCAGGACCTGCTGCGTATCCGGGCCGCCCTGGGCGTAACGATGTTGATGGTCGAGCACGACATGCGTTTGGTCATGGACATCTGTGACTACATCTACGTGCTCAACTTCGGCAAACTGATGGCGGACGGCCGACCCTCGGAGGTGCGCTCTAACCCTGAGGTAGTGGCGGCCTATTTGGGAGCTGAAGGGGATGAGCCGGTTGGCGCTGCTTGCTCTTGAAGGTCTCAGCGTTTCCTACGGCATGGTCCGGGCGCTGGACAACCTCGACCTGGAGGTTGACGAAGGGGAGGTCGTTTGCCTCCTGGGAGCCAACGGCGCCGGCAAGAGCACCACGCTGAGAGCTATCTCCGGGGTGGTCCGTCCATGCGGGGGGACGATTGTCTGCGGCGACCGGCCCCTGGCGGGGCTGAGGCCGGAGGAGATCGCCTCCCTGGGAATCGCGCACCTTCCGGAAAGGCGCGGCATCTTCTCGACCCTCTCCGTCTTGGAGAACCTGGAGATCGGGGCCTACGGCGCCGGCATCTCCAAGAAGAGGACGCCCGAGAGAGTGGAGCGGGCGTTGTCCCTTTTCCCCCAACTGAAGCCTCGCCTGTCGCAGCGGGCAGGCACCCTCTCCGGCGGGGAACAGCAGATGCTGGGACTGGCCCGCGCCCTTCTGACCGAGCCTCGACTGCTTCTGGTGGACGAACTGTCCTTTGGGCTGGCCCCCGCTCTCGTGAAGGGCCTCTTTGCCCACGTTGCGCAAGTCGCTCGTGACGGGACCGGGGTGCTGCTCGTTGAACAGTTCGTAGGGGACGCCTTGGCCATTGCCTCGAGGGCATACGTCCTGGAGAAGGGGGCCGTCATGTTCTCCGGACCGAGCGGGAAGCTCAAGAGCGAGCCGGGGTTCGTGGAGCAGTTCTACCTGGGCCACCAGAGCGCGGAACGGCCCCTTGGAAACGACAACGGCTTCGCTCGCCAAGAGGTAAGGCTCCAGTTGCCCGGACGGCTGTGGAGAGACGTGGGGCGGGCCGCCGTGCGGGCGGGAAAGCCGGAGAGCGAGTACGTCGCGCAGGCTCTGACCACGCTGCTCACGGCAAGCGACGCCGGCCGGGGAGAGTGCCCGAGCAACGGCGACGAGCAAGAGCGCCCGGCCGGCGGCGGCAAGGGCGGCGCGGAGCGGGGCGGGTCACGAGGGACAGGCGTGCGGAGTGCACGGACGAGCCAGCGGACTCCCCGGGCAACCGGCGGCGGGAGGAAGAAATGAGAACATCGGCTCGTACGCGGGGCGTCCTGGGCGCTGTGCTGGTGGCCGTGTGCCTTTTGCTGCCGACGCTGTCCCCCCTGCGGGCTTCCCCTCCAGAGGCCGCCGGCTTCTACGGAGGAAGCGCTCTCTCGACCCCCTTCTGGGTGTACGTCTCTTCGGACGCGTTCGCGGACATGCCCTTGGTCAACGTCAGCGTTCCCTACACCACGGTAAGTATGGACTCGGCTCCCTCCGGCGCGGCCACCGCCACCTACCTGGACACCGGGCAGGCCGTGCAGCTCGGAGCAAGCCTGGCGGGCCAGCAGCAGCCCCAATACGCGTCGGCCAGATACCCCGGAGGTCCGCCGGAGTCGAAGGCGACCGTGGTGGACCAGACGGATTCCACCACCCACGCCCGCCTGCAGGCCGGGTTCGCAACCGCGAAAGCCTCCCAGGACTCCGTTGAAGCAGCCTCGGTCGTGGCCGGTTTCGGCGTGGACTACCCTGCCTCCTCCGGCTCGTCAACCGTGACCGCCGCCGCTGCCCCGCCCGATGTGGCGGTCCTCGCCCGTACTGCTTTTCGCTCGCTGGCCCGAGCCGTGAACTCCGTCCGCACGGCTTTCGGTATGCGGGTGTTCCAGGCCGATGAGGCTTCCGGCACGCTTGGGGTCGGCAAGCTCTCCACTACCTCCAGGATGCGCGGCACCGGGCAGAAGGTAGTCGCCGAGACCACGGCACTCGCCGAAGGAATCGACCTCGGAGGCGGAGTCCTGAGGATGAGCGCGGTGAGAAGCAGCGCCGCGGTGGCGGTCGGCGGCTCCAGCGGCCAAGCCGAGCCCAGTCTCGAGGTTGCTGGGGCCAGCTTGGGGGGAATACCCGTCACCTTCACGGCCGATGGTGTGTCCGTGGCCGGTACGGCCCTTCCAGCCGGGCCCAAGGACCTGACAGCCCTTTCCGAGCAACTGAACCAGGCCATCATCGCCTCCGGATGGAAGTTCCGCCTTCTGGGCGCCGAGAAGGAGACCAAGCCAGGGGACGCCACGGCGCTGGCCCGCGGAATCGAGCTGCGCTGGGATGTCCCGGTGCCGGGTGGATACGGTCTGCCGAGTCTCACGTTCGCCGTTGTGATGGGCAGGGCCGAAGCCCACGCCTACGGCAGGCAAGGTGACCTGTCCGTGGGTGCTGCGGCTGATGACGCACGGACCGAACAACTCCAGGGCCAGGCGAATGCCGGCGGCGGCGCCGACTCATACCAGCCGGGAGGGGCCGGGTCGCCGGAGGCAGGAAGCGCCGGATCTGCGCCTGGGGACACGATGACGGTAGCCGGGACGGAAATGCGGCGCGTTGTCACGGGCAGGAAGGGGGCGCTGCTTGTCGCGCTGTTCTGCGCGTGGCAGTTGGTGGGCCTCGCCGTGGTCGTCGAGGCCATGCGCTTGAGATCGTTGCCGGGGAAGCGGCGGGTTGTGGGGTGATGGATGTGAAGTCCCAGGTGGGCGGCCTTGTCCAAAGTGGCGCCGGGATCGTCGAGGCCCATCAGTCCGAGCATGGATCCGACCGGGGAGCCTGGACGACCTGCCCTGGCTGCGAGTGGGAGTTCCGTCCCGCCTACACGGATTGGGCGTGCCCCATGTGTGGGCGGCAAACGCCACGGGAACCCATCACGGTGCCTACCCTGGAGCGGCTTTCCTGGTGGTTCAGGACGGGGAAGAACGGAATGGTCATGAAGGGAGGGGTGTTCATCCTGGCCAACCTGGCCTTGTCCTTCTTCGTCTTGTGGCTCTACCTGCGCCAGTAGCGAGAGATCCCGCCGAGTTGATTGGTGATTTAGGTTCACTTCTCGGAAACCAGAGGAATCGAGTGGTGCCTGAGACTGCGGACGCAATTCCGGACGCTGCCGGCGTGCTGTCGGGCGTGGTCGGTTCCGACGCGAATACCACGCGCGAGTCCGCCTGTATGCCCGCGCCAACAGATGCCGAGCGTATCGACCGTCTGCGAGACCGCTATCAGTCGGGCCGGGCCACGCTCTCGGTTCAGCGAGCACGCCTGTACACGGAAAGCTGGCGCAAGACCGAGGGCGAGGGACTGTCCGCAACAATGCGCGTGGCCACCGCGATGCACCATGTCTACGCCCACATGGACCACTGTGTAGACCCGGACGATCGGATCGCGGGCCACTGGACCGAGGGCTTCTTCGGCATGCCGATCGACATCGAGCGCGGCGTGTTCAACTCCGTGCTGCGAACCGAATTGCGCACTCGCGACATGGTGGCCGCGCGCACGAAGGCGTTGATGTCGGCCGGCCGGTACCTCGCCAGAAAACGCGGTTTGAAGTCGTTTGTGAGCGAACAACGCCAGGCCCGCGCCGCCGGCGCGGCGCCATTGGACATGGGGCTGAAGACACTGGCCGCCAGGCGAATCAACCCGTTCGACATATCGGGCCACGACCGGCGTGAGCTGCTGACCGAACTGCTGCCCTACTGGGATTCGCGGAGCCTGGTCGACCGATTGCAGGTCGAGTTGGAGCGGGCCGGGATCGTCACGCAAGGCACCCTCGACTTCGCCATGGCGGTGTCCGGCAACACCTCGCGGCAGGTGCTGATGCTGTCCACGGCCTCCACCCTGTCCACAATCCAGGGCCATGTGATTCTGGACTACGCCACCGTGCTGAGGCTCGGTCTTGTGGGGCTGCGCGAGCAGGTTCGGCAGCGGCTCGCCGATCCGGGTCTCTCGGCCGAGCAGAGGGACACGCTGCAGGCGCTCGATCTCTCGCTCGACGGCGTGGGGCTGTTCTCCCAACGTCTCGCGGGTCGTATTCGGGAGCAGGCCGGCGCCGAGCCGGACGCCGCGCGACGGCTCGTGTTGGATGGCATGCTCGACAACTGCCTGCATGTGCCGCTTCATCCAGCACGGACGTTCGCGCAAGCGGTCCAGTCGATCTGGATCGTCAAGACGGCGGTCGAGCTTGCACATCCCGTCAATCTGCACTGCTTCGGCCGGCTCGATCAGGACCTCTACCCGTACTACAAGAGCGACCTGGACGCCGGTCGGATCGACCCGGTCGCGGCGCAGGCGCTGATCGAGGAATTGCTGCTGAAGATCATGTCGCAGAACATCCGGCCCGAATCGAACCTGCTGGGCAACTTCTACCATCGCTTCTTCGGTTCGTCGCCGGTCACGCTCGCCGGTCTGCGAAGGGACGGTTCGGATGCCACCAACGAGCTGACGTACCTGTTCGTCAGGGCGGCGCATCGGTGCCGGGCGGTGACCAACATCGCTGTACGCGTCAACGAGAAGACTCCGGAAGATCTTCTCTTGCTGATCGCCGAGTGCATGCACGACGGAACGTCCAGCTTCTCGCTGTTCAACGACGACACGCACGTCGAGGCGATGCGGAGGCGCGGTTTCGCGGAAGAGGATGCCCGAGACTACGCGATCATGGGCTGCGTCGAGGCGACCTGCCCGGGCAAGACCGGCAGCATGAGCGCCAATGCGCTGCTCCTGTCACGGCTGCTGGACATCACGTTGCGCAATGGTGATGCGCGCATGCCGATGGGGTTGATGGCCGGCGAGGGTATGGCGACCGGGGATCCGGACCGGTTCGAGACCTTCGACCAACTGCTGGAGGCCTATCTGCGACAGGGTCGGGCTGCCATCGAGCGTATCGTCAATGGCTCGAATACGCGCGATCGCCTGTATGCCCGCATGCTGCCCGCGCCGCTCATTTCGGCATTCATGGACGGCTGCATCGAAAACGGCATCGACGTCACCGGCGGGGGCGCACGCTACGACCTGGCCGGCATCTCATTCGTCAATTCCATCGCCAACACCACCGACGCGCTGTTTGTGATCAAGAAGCTCGTCTACGAGCGGCGACGATTCACCGTGAGTCAGGTGCTGGCGGCGATCGACGACAACTACGTCGGGCATGAGGAGCTGTACCGGGCGATCAAGCGGGTCAAGGGCAAGTGGGGCAACGGTTGTGCCGAAAGTGACGACATCGCCAAACGGATAATGGACGGCCTGGTGGGGGAGACCTACCGGTACCGCAACGCCAAGGATGGACCGGTGGTCGCGTATGCCATCAGCATGACGACGCACACCATAGATGGGCGGCTTTCGATCGCCAGCGCCGATGGGCGCAAGGCGGCCACACCCTTCGCGGCAAGCTGCAATCCCTACAACGTCGAGGAATCGGGCGTGACCGGCGTGCTGCGCAGTGTGGCGTCGTTGCCGCACCGCGACATCATGGGCTGTGCGGTCAACATCCGTCTGCATCCCAGCGCTATCGGGCATCACGATCTTGCCCGGCGCAAGTGGGTCGCGCTACTGCGGACCTACTTCAACTTGGGTGGAGGGCAGATGCAGCCGACCGTCGTCGATGCCCAGACTCTGCTCGCCGCGCAGCAGACGCCCGAGCTCTACAAGGATCTGATCGTCAAGGTGGGGGGATACAGCACGTACTTCGTGGACCTGGGCCGCGAGATCCAGGACGAGATCATCGCCAGGACCGAACATGGCGCATGAAGCGACGGGTTCGGTCGGAGTCATCTTCGACATTCAGCGCTACTGCGTGTACGACGGCCCGGGCATTCGCACCGGGGTGTTCCTCAAGGGCTGTCCGATGCGTTGCTTTTGGTGCCACAACCCCGAGTCGCAGCAATGCCGACCGCAGGTGCGTTTTCTTGCGACACGTTGTGACGGATGCGGCGCGTGCGTCGAGCGCTGCGATGTCGGGGCGATCCGGTTGCGCAAGGGCAAGCTACTCTGGGATTTCGAGCACTGTAATGATTGCGGCGAATGCGCCGACGTCTGCACGGAGAACGCATTTGCCCGCATCGGCGAGGAGCTTTCGGTCGCCCAGACAATGGAGCGGGTGATGGCCGACCGAGACTTCTTTGCCGGATCGCACGGCGGTGTCACCGTCAGCGGGGGCGAGCCCACGATGCAGCCGGAATTCCTGCTTCACCTGCTGCGGGCGCTGCGGCAGGACGGGATACACACGGCACTCGACACGTGCGGGCACTTCCCGGGACGACTGCTGCCGCAGTTGCTCGAAACGGTCGACCTGTTCCTGTTCGACATCAAACATGCGGACGACCAAGAGCACCAGCGGGCGACCGGGTTCGGTAACCGGAGGATCCTGGAGAACTTCCGCGACTTGCTGGCCAAGGTCGGATCCGCCCGCGTGACGGTGAGAGTGCCTCTCGTCCCCGGGTTCAACACGGAGCCAGGCGATATCGAGGCCGTCATCGAAGTCCTGACGTCGGCAGGCTATGAAGGCGAAGTACACTTGATGCCCTATCACGGCTGGGCCAAATCGAAGTACGAGTCTCTGGGGCGCTTCGGCGACTACCGCGATCTGTCGGACACGCCGCCGGCGGACACGGACAGGGTCATCGCGCAGTTTGCGGCGCACGGATTGGAGACACGCCTGTATGGGTAGTCCATTGGACCGAGTCCGCCCGTGTGTGGGCCAAAGCCGTGGCACGGTTCGCAGCCGTCGCACGGTCCGCGTCGATGGCAGGAGCCGCCGATGAAAGTCTTCGTGACAGGTGCCGACGGGTTGCTGGGAGCCAATTTGGTGCGTGCTCTGCAAGCCGCCGGACATGACGTGCGGGCGTTCATGCAGCCCACCAGCAAGGCCCGGACGCTCGATGGTCTGGACATCGAGATCGTGCGTGGGGATTTGTTGGACGAAGACGAGTCCGCACTGGACCGGGCGCTTCGAGGGTGCGAGGCGGTCTTTCACTGCGCCGCCCTGATCGACATGCGTGTGCCCGACTCCCTGATGTGGCGGGTCAACTTCGAGGGCGCGAAGCGTGTGGTGGACGCAAGCCTGCGCGTCGGTGTGCGCCGTTTCATCCAGACCGCTTCCGCCAGTTCGTTCCAGTTCGGATCGGCAACCGCGCCCGGCGACGAGGACGGGCCGTTTCCGCCCGCGTACCGGGGCGTGGCCTACATGGAATCCAAGGCGGCTGCCTCCGCCTACGTCCTGGAGCATGTTGCCCGGGGCGGCCTGGATGCCGTTCTGGTCGCGCCGACATTCATGCTCGGACCGTTCGACGAGCGCCCCAGCTCCGGCGAGTTGATCAGGCAGTTCGTTGTGCGCCGAATCCCCGTCGTCTCGCCGGGCGGCAGGAACTTCGCGTATGTGGGTGATGTGGCGCAAGCGATGGTGAACGCGTTGCGGCAAGGGCGCACCGGCGAGACCTATCTGCTGGGCGGGAAGAACCTGCGTTACTTGGAGTTCTTCACATTGGTCGCGCAAGCGGTGGGTATCGCCCCGCCCCGCGGTGTGTTGCCCAAAGGGATCGTGTTGGCGGTGGGGCACGTCGGGTCGGCTGCTGGAGCGATCATGCGCAGGCCGGTATTGATGAATAGGAGGATGGCTCGATTTGCGTGTTTGGACACGTTCTACGATCCGAGCAAGGCGATTGTCGATCTCTCGATGCCGCAGACGCCGATAGAGCAGGCGATAGAGGAATCGGTCCGGTGCCTGCGGCAACACGGGCATATCTAGAGGAGTCGTGCGTTGGCGAACTTCGAGAGCAAGACGGTGTTGATCACCGGTGGAAGCCGTGGAGTGGGTTATGCGCTTGCCGAGGCGTTCCTGCGACGCGGAGCCAACGTCGTGATCACCGCTCGCGGCGAGGACAGGCTGCAACGGTCCCTTGAGTCGCTCAAGGCGATCCGGCCGACGGTTTCCGCCGTCGCCGGCGATGTGGGCGTCTATGAGGACGCCTGCCGTATGGTCGGGACGGCAGTCGAGGACTTCGGCGCACTCGACATCGTGGTCAATAACGCCGGGGTGTCGATGCGGGGCCAGTTCGCGGACCTGAGCCCCGAAACCTGCGCGTCGGTCGTGTCGTCGAGCCTGATGGGCGCAATCTACGTCAGCCGCGCCGCGGTGAAACATGTCAGCGCGGCAAGTGGCTCGATCGTGTTCATCTCCAGCATCGCCGGCATCTTCGGGTTGCCGGGTGGGTCGGTCTACTGCGCGGCGAAGGGTGGTATGAACGGCCTGGCCGAATCGCTGCGGCTCGAGTTGGCCCCGGACCGTGTCCATGTGGGGGTCGTCCACCTCGGTTTCACCGAGCACGATCCCGAGAAGCGGATTCTGGCTGCCGACGGCAGCCGCGTCCTGCCCGACCGCCCCACCCATCACACGCAAGCACAGGCGGCCAAGCTGATCGTCGACATGATCGGCAAACGCAGGCAACGGGTCGTGCTGACGCCCATCGGCAAAGTGGGCTGGGCGGCGCACCGCATTTCGCCCCGTTTCGTGTCCTGGTCGATCGGTCTGGCCCAAAGGAGTCAGTGGAAGATCTTCCGCGATTTCTCGTGATCAAGCGCCAGAGAGCAGTCAGGAGGAGCCATGGGATTCGTAAAGACCGAGCAAGAGCTTTCCCGCTATTACGCGCTGAAAGTGCGCGACTTCCCGCAGGCCATGATGATGGGCGTGATGTTCTCGGCCGACCCCGACCTGACTCGTGCGTGCCTGCCGCCCCCGCTGGAACAGGCCGACATGCCGGGGGGCCTGATGTTCATTGCCGAGTACGGCGAAACCAATCTGGGTCCCGGCTACCGCGAGGCCGCGCTGTTCCTGCGCTGCAAGTACGAGGGACAGCCCGGATCCTACTGTCTCTCGATGCCGATCGACAGTGATCCCAACCGCCTCTACAACGGACGCGACATCTTCGGCTTTCCCAAGAAGGAAGCCAGCATCCGCTTCGAACACGATGCCGAACACGCCTTGGGGTCGGTCGAACGACGTGGAGTGCGATTCGTGGAGATCGACATCAACCTGGAAGGCAGCTTGCCTCAGTTGCCGCCGATGGGGCCGACCTATCTCTTCAAAGCGTCGCCCCGGATCGATCTGGAGCCCGGCTTCGACGGCCCGGTGCTGCTGGCGTCGCAACAGACTGAGATCGACGCAAGATCGGTTGCCATCGGCCCGGCCACGGTTCGCTTCCAGCCCTCCGAGGCCGATCCGTGGAGCGAGTTCGAGAGCTTGACCCCGTTGATGGGATTCGTCATCGAAAGCAGCAACCGGATGTTGCCGGGGCGAGTGCTGACCACGGTGGACCCCGACGCGTTCCTGCCCCACTACTTCAAGATGACCGACTTCTACAGCGGGGGGCACGAGGGATGATCGATTTCTCACTGAGCGCCGAGCAGCAGCAGATCATCGAAACCACGCGCGACTTCGGGAAGAGGCAGTTGGAGGCGGCCGAGATCGCCGTGGACCGGATGCCCGACCCGGATGCGGCCTTCCAAAGCGACGAGTACCGGGAGACTATGGCCGCTGCGTTCCAACTGGGATTCCACAAGATGGGGATCGCCGAGCAGTACGGCGGGTTGGGCCTGGATTCGACAACCACCGGTCCGGTGTGGGAGGAGCTGGCACGCTACGGGGTCGGGTTCGCGGCCGCGTTGATGGCCGGCTCGGTCGTGCCGGCGATCATCGCGTTCTTGGCCCCGGGGAACAAACGGCTGGTCGAGCGCTACATAGAGCCGTTCTGCGCCGACACCACCGGCACACGGCTGACTGCCTGGGGGAGCAGCGAGCCCGCAATCGGTTCCGACGGCAAGAACTATGGTGACCTTTCGATTCACCACAAGACGACGGCGACGAAGACCCCCGACGGCTACCTGCTCAACGGCGCGAAGTCGGCGTTCGTCTCCAACGGCGGGATCGCCGAGGCGATGGTGGTATTCGCCTGTATCGAATCCGATAGGGGGCTTCGCGGTTCCGGCATGTTCGTCCTGGACACGGCGGCGGAAGGGGTGACACGGGGCGCGGCGGAAGATCGTGTGGGCCTTCGTGCCCTCAACCAGGCGTCGGTGTCGCTGGATGATGTGCTCGTGCCGGACGACCAACTTCTCTTCCCTCCCAGTGATGCCTACCCGATGCTGCACCATGCCATGATGACCGTGGGCAATCTGGGCACCGGGTACCTGGCGGTCGGGTTGATGCGGGCGGCGTATGAAGAAGCGCTGGGCTACGCCAAGGAACGGGTTCAGTGGGGGCAGCCGATCGTCAAACACCAGTTGGTGGCGAAGAAGCTGTTCGACATGCAAGCCGCCATAGAGTCTTGCCGGGCATTGCTGTGGAAGGGGAGTTGGCACAGTGCGCACAACTTCCCCGGCGATCTGCGCACCAGCCTGACCGCGAAGATCCTGACGACCAACCTGGCGGTGAAACACACCGCCGAGATGGTTCAGGTGCTGGGCGGCTACGGCATCACACGCGACTACAAGCTCGAGAAGTACATGCGCGACGCCTCGTTGCTCACCATCATGGACGGCACGAATGACACGTTGATGATGGAAGTGATGTCCCAGGTCTGAGCGCACGCCCCCGTGGATGTGGTGACCCGCGGGTCACCTCCCATCCGCGATAGCCTTCTCACTCGTTCTGTTCCTCGACACCGACATAGCGCAACATGAAGTCCAGCATCGTCGGCAGGCTCGCGGGGTCGATACCCGCGGCGAGTTCGGCAAGGGCCGCCCGGTTACGTATTGCCACGTCGGCGAGGGTCTTCTCGCCACGGCGTGTCAGCTTCACATGAGCCGGGGCGTTCTCGCGCGGTCGTCTGACCATCACCAGGTTCTTCTTGCGGAGCCGCTCGACGAGTTGCCCGGCGGTGGCTTTGTCGGCGAGCAGGCTTTGGCGGACATACCGCAGTGGGACCCAGCCGTCCTCATCGGAGGCCGGCGCGCCTTTGATGAAGACGAGCGCTTTGTGCTGACGCTCGGTGATCTGAGCGGCCTTGGAGGATGCGGAATCGAGCTTGAGCATCCGCAGCAGCACGTGGTTGAAGAAGGCGGTCATCTGCCACCAGTCCCAGTCGGGCTGGGGGGGAAACCAGGGGATCCCCCCTTTGGCCGGAGGGGTGTGGGCTCGGTTCTCCGGCAACACGGGTCCGCGGGCAATCATGGATCGAATGCTATACGAGCGCCAACATGAATGCGTTGCCGGTAGGATTGGGTTCGCCACAACGATGCTCACCTTCGCCACACCTGCCAGAGTGCACCTGCGACAGTCTGTGAGGTGGCCTTCATGGGACCTCGCCAAGGCCTACTTCTGAGGCAACCCCCCGGCGAGCCCGGGTCTCCGCGGCCTGGGCGGTACTCAACGATCGCACGACGCCGAGTGATCGCAAGGCTCCTCCTGGTCGTCGGAATGGCCTTCAGCCTCTGGCGGCTGGCGTCTCCCGTGGTGTTCGACCTCGACTCGACGAACCTGTCCGTGAAGCTGCGGCCGGCCATTCCCGGTGGAGCGGTCATTCTGTCGCTCGGCCCGCTCGGCGAGCTGTCCTGGAAGACGCACAAGGGCCCCCTCAACGTCGAAGCGAGCTTCGTGCTGAGCCCGAGCCTGGCGAGCCCTCCCGACTTCAGTCGTCTCTCGGATCTCCGCTGGAGCTTCCTGGTCAACAAGGTGCCCTGGCTGTTGCTGCTGGGGGGGCTCACGGGTGCCCTCGTCCTTGCCGGGAACTCTCGCAAATCAGTCCTGGCGGCAACGGGTGTGGGTGCGGCTTCCTTCCTGGCCGCCTTCGCCCTTGTCGTCGGGATAAGCGTTCTGACGTTCAGCTCCAAGGCCTTGCAGGGCCCCCGGTATCGTGGGCCCATAGAGGATATGCCGCGGGTCATCCAACTCGCAAAGGACGTCCAGCGCGACTGGAAGGACGTGCGGCGCAACATCAATCAGGTCGTCGCCGGTCTGCAGCGCATTCACTCGGAGATCCTCGCGGGGACCGCGCCCCCGAGCGAGAACACCATCAGACTCCTTCTCATCTCCGACGTGCACAACAACCCCGTCGGGCTTGTCATGGCGCAAGAGCTGGTCCGGCAGTTGGATGTGAAAGCCGTGTTGGACGCTGGGGATTTTACCGACCGGGGTACCCAGATCGAGGCGGAGTTGTTTGCTCGCTTTGGCGATCTGGGGCTGCCTCACGTCTTGGTGGCCGGCAACCACGAAGACACGGCAGCCCTGGCGCGCGTGAAAGGGATCCCGAAGATCACCGTGCTCGAGTCGCGCACCACGGATCACGTCGAGGTGGAGGGGATCAGTGTTCTGGGCGACGCCGACCCAAACGCCTACTTCATCGATCCCGATCCCAACAACGAGACGGCGCTGAAGGAGATCCCCGTCGGGTGCGAGCGGCTGCGCAGCCGCTTCGCGGCTGTTCGCCCTCAGATCCTTCTCGTCCACAACCAGAAGCTGGGGGCGTGTGCGGCCGAGTTGGCCGAAGAAGAGAAGCTCCCCCTGGTCTTCGCCTGGGGTCACGCGCACCGTCAGGCCTACGAGGAGCACGGAAGCGTCGTGTCCGTCTCGCCCGGAACGAGCGGGGGCAACGGGCTGACCGCGGCCAAGCGCGCTTCCTACGGATTCGCCTTGCTCGAGTTCGACCCTGAGACGAAGAGCCTCGTATCGACGTGCATGTTCAAGCTAGATTCGCCGAGCGAGCTCCGTGAAGTCTCGTGCCACATGCGCAGCGAGGAGAGTCCGTTGTCAAGATGAATCGGCGGTGGCAGGGGATTCGAACCGATATCCCATGCCGGGCTCGGTGATGAAGTAGCGAGGTCGAGCAGGGTCGGGTTCCAGCTTGCGCCTGATCTGAGCCATGAAGACCCGCAGGTAGTTCGTCTCCTGCCCGTACTGGGGCCCCCACACCTCGTGGAGGAGTTGCTGCTGGGCGACCAGCTTCCCGGGATTGCGAACGAGCACCTCTACCAGATGCCACTCGGTAGGGGTAAGCCTGACCTCATGCTCGCCCCTGTGCACTCTCTTGGCCGCGAGGTCCACGGTGAAGTCCGGGGTGCTGACGACCGCGGCGTGTTCTGACGGAGCAGCCCGACGCAGTGCGGCCCTAAGGCGCGCAAGAAGTTCCTCCATGCCGAAGGGCTTGGACACGTAGTCATCCGCACCCGCGTCGAGCGCCGCCACCTTCTGCGGTTCCTGATCCCGCACCGACAGCACGAGGATCGGCACTGCGGTCCATCCCCGCAGCCCGCGAATGACCTCCACACCGTCGATCCCCGGCAGCCCCAGATCAAGGATCACGACGTCCGGCGGGCGCTTTGCCGCGAGCCTCAAGGCTTCCTCTCCGGTTGCCGCGGTGTCGACCTGATAGCTTCGGGCCCGCAGGTTGATGGAGAGCGCCTTGAGGATTTGGGGCTCGTCGTCCACGACGAGGACCCTGGTCACCTTGTTGCCTCCAGCGATATGGCCACCGTCAGTCCTCCTCCAGGAGTGTCCTCCAGTTCGATACACCCCCCGATGGCTTCCACGAACCCCTTGGCGACGGCCATCCCAAGCCCCACGCCGCCTTCCCGCGAACGGTCCCCCAGACGCTGGAACGGCTGGAACACTCGCTCACGGTCTTCTTCGGGTATGCCCGGGCCTCGGTCGACGACACGAAGCTCGACGCGGCCCGAGGCCTCGGATGCGCCCACTCGCACAACCTCCGACTCAGGCGACCAGGCGAGGGCGTTCTCTATGACGTTGGCCACGGCCCGTTCGAGCAGCGCCGCGTCGGCTCGGACCCTGGAGAGGGTTTCGGGAACATCGACCACGATTCGTTCTGGAGTGTGGCTCAAGGACCAGATGGCTCTTGGCACCACCTCGTCGAGTCCGATCGATTGAAGGGACAGTGCTACGGCTCCCGCCTGGAGCCGGCTCATGTCCAGCAGGTTGGCAACCAACCAGTCCAGCCGGTTGGCTTCCTCCTCGATCGTGGCCAGGAATTCCTTCTCCTCGTGGTCGCTCCACGTGACATCCGTCTGGCGGAGGCTCGTGACCGCGGCCTTGATGGAGGACAGGGGAGACCGCAGGTCGTGTGAGACGGCATTGAGGATTGCGGAGCGGAGTTCGTTCAGGCCCGCAAGCTGTGTGGCGGTGGCAGCCTCTCGGGCGAGACGCCGGCCGTGGACGGCCGCGGAGATCTGCGCAACGAACGCGGAGAGCACCCGCTGGTCGTCTCCCGACAAGCCCGGCCCGCGCGCAGCCAGCACCGCACCGCCTACAAGCGGTGCCGTGTAGGTCGCGGCGTCGGGCGTTGCCGGAGGAGAAGGACCGGCCGAGACTTCGACACGCCATCCCGTGCGCTCCTTGGCCAGCACCGCAACCGAATCCAGCCGGAAGGTGTGCCACAGGCTCTGAACCACGGCCTGGAGTGGGTCGTCCTCTTGGGCGAGCGATCCGGCCAAGCGAGTCAGCGATTCGGCTTCGGCGCGACTCCGGTCCGCCTCCAATCGGTTGCGGGCCACCCGACCGACCAGTGCGCTCACGACGCTCGCGATGAGCGTGAACACCACCAAGGCCACGACGTCCTCGGGGTCGGCAATCATCCAGGTGTGGAAAGGGGGCATGAAGAACCAGTTGATCAGCAGCGCGGCAGCGACCGCCCCCGTGATGGCCGGCCACCAGCCTCCTATGACAGCCACACCGACCACCAGGGAAAGGTAGACGAGCATCACGCTGGAAAGCCCCACATGCCTCAGCAGCCGCGTCAGCACGGCGGTCAGCACCGGGAACCCCAAGATCCCGATGGCGGCGCCCAAGAGCTGACGACGCAGCGGCAGAGCGCTTCGTCGTCGCCCCGGCAGCGGCGTCTCGGGCGAACTGGGCTCGTGGGAGATGATGTGAATGTCGATTGGCCCGGAATCCCGCACGATCCTGTTGACGATCGAGCCTCGGACCAGCTCGGTCAGGCGCGAACGGTTGCTCGCTCCCATCACGATCAGCGTGGCATTCTCGGCGCGTGCGAACTTGAGCACCGTGCCCGCGATGTCGTTGCCCGTAACCTCGTGGAAGGTTCCCCCAAGATCTCGAGTGAGCTCCGCCAGCGACTCGATCACCGCGCCGCTGCTCCCAGCAAGACCGTCGTCCGGGATCACGTGAACGACGAGGAGGTCACCTCCGCGCCGCGCCGCCATGCGGGCTGCCCGGCGGACGAGATGCCGGTTGAACTCCTGCGCCGATATACCGACCACTACCCGCTCTCTGGTCTCCCACGGCCCCCGAATCTCATGGCGAGCCATGTAGTCGAGAAGCCCCTCGTCAACTCGGTCGGCCAGCCACAGCAAGGCCAGCTCCCGCAGCGCCGTGAGGTTGCCTTCCCTGAAGTAGTTGGCCAGGGCAGCGTCGATCTTCTCTGCCGGGTAGATATCCCCGCGGGCCAGCCGTCTGCGAAGAGCGTCGGAGGCAACGTCGACGAGGTCGATTTGGCCGGCCGCGCGGACCGCGGCGTCCGGGATCATCTCGAGTTGCTTGACCCCGGTGATGCTCTCCACCGTGTCGTTGAGGGACTCGAGGTGCTGGATGTTGAGGGTGGTTAGGACGGAGATGCCCGCGTCGAGCAATTCCTCCACGTCCTGCCAGCGCTTGGGGTTCTTCGACCCCGGGACGTTCGTGTGGGCAAGCTCGTCGACCACCGCCCACCGCGGGGCCCTGGCGAGCACGGCATCGAGGTCCATCTCCTCGAACTGCGCTCCCTGGTAGGGCATCTTGCGGCGGGGGATGATCTCCAGCCCTTCGAGAAGCACTTGCACTCTTGATCGTCCGTGGGTCTCGACGAACCCCACGGCGAGATCCTCTCCGCGCTCCACCAGCCGATGGGCGACGCCCAGCATCGTGTAGGTCTTCCCGACGCCGGCCGCGTAGCCCAGCCAGATCTGAAGGCGTCCGCGGTTCACGGGCTCATCCATTCGCTCAGCCCCTTCTCACCGAGCCTCCACGCACATTATGCTCGGCCCTCAGGGCGCGAGGCGGACCAGGGCGAGGTTCAACTGCAAGACGTTCACCCGTGGCTCACCGAGAATGCCGAGGATCCTGCGCTGGGCTATCCGGTCGATGAGGGCAAGAACCCTGTCGACGGGCAGTCCTCGTGCCAGGGCCACCCGTCGGGCTTGGAGTCTCGCATAGGCCACGCTGATGTCTGGGTCCAGGCCGCTCCCGCTTTCGGTGACGGCATCGGCCGGGATCGGAGCGGTCGGCGCCAGATCCTCGGTTTGCTCCAATTCCTGCACCCGGTGCCCGACCTCCGACGCCAGTTCGGGGTTGGATGGCCCCAGATTCGTAGGCCCGCTGGCCATGGCGTCGAAGGGGTCCGGCCGGCTGTGGAACCACTCGGATCCTTCAAACCGCTGCCCGATCAAGCGTGAGCCGACCACGCGGCCGCCTGCTTCAACCAGACTTCCGTTCGCCTGATGGCTCACGGTGAGCTGGGCCATTCCCGTGACGGCCAGGGGGTAGGCCAGGCCGAGCAGAACGCTCAGGACCAGGAGCATCCGCAGAGAGGCAAGTATGTGGCGGCTGATCATGTTGAGAGGGGGAGCAGGTGGATGAGCAGATCGATCAGCTTGATGCCGACGAAGGGAGCGAGCACCCCGCCGAGTCCGTAGATGGCCAGGTTGCGCCGAAGCATCGAGGCGGCCGGCATCGGCCGGTAGCGCACTCCGCGCAGCGCAAGGGGAATGAGAGCAACGATGATGAGGGCATTGAAGATAACGGCCGAGAGTATGGCCGACTGCTGGCTCGCCAACCGCATCACATTCAGCGTGTCCAGACCGGGATACACACCGGCGAACATGGCCGGGATGATGGCGAAGTACTTCGCCACGTCATTGGCAACGGAGAACGTCGTGAGGGCACCCCTGGTGAGCAGGAGCTGCTTGCCGACCTCGACGATCTCGATGAGCTTGGTTGGATTGGAATCCAGGTCGACCATGTTGCCGGCTTCCTTGGCCGCCATGGTCCCCGTGTTCATCGCCACGCCCACGTCTGCCTGTGCAAGGGCCGGGGCATCGTTCGTGCCGTCCCCCGTCATGGCGACCAGACGACCGTCGGCTTGTTCCCTTCGAATGAGCACGAGCTTCTCCTCTGGTGTGGCTTCCGCCAGGAAGTCGTCGACGCCCGCCTCCGCAGCGATGGCAGCGGCAGTCCGGGGGTTGTCGCCTGTGATCATGACCGTTCGGATCCCCATTCGGCGCAGCTCTTCGAAACGCTGGCGGAGCCCTTCTTTGATCACGTCCTTCAAGTGGATGGTGCCCAGCACCCGGTCGCCGTCGGCCACGAGCAGCGGAGTTCCACCCTGGACGGCGATGTTTGCGACTGCCTTGTCTGCCTCGGCCGGGACGCTGCCTCCGCGATCTTCCACCCACCGGCGGATGGCGTCGGCGGCTCCCTTTCGAACCGCCCGCCCGCCCACATCCACGCCACTCATCCGGGTGGCGGCAGAGAACGGAACCAGGGTCGTCCCCTCCAGTCTCCGGCCACGCAGGCCGTAGCGCCGCTTGGCGAGAATGACGATCGAGCGACCCTCAGGGGTTTCGTCCGCCAGGCTCGATAACTGGGCCGCGTCGGCGAGTTCGCTTTCGGCTACGCCCGGGGCTGGAATGAACTCGTGAGCTTGGCGATTGCCCAGTGTGATGGTGCCGGTCTTGTCCAG